>Ga0007859_1000002_pt1 | contig 65432 bp, 58 predicted proteins | sample CryBogCBH27Jul07_FD_71222 | JGI IMG/M metagenome (GOLD analysis project Ga0007859, IMG submission 71222) | Freshwater microbial communities from Crystal Bog, Wisconsin, USA - CBH27Jul07 | ecosystem: Environmental > Aquatic > Freshwater > Lake | place: Crystal Bog, Wisconsin, USA | collected...
TACAAGGGCTTTCTCTGGGGCTGGATTGTCCAGTGATCCCGATTTCGACGCTGGCTGCATTAGCCTTTGAGGCGATGATGGAATGCCATGTCGAACAGGCGCACGCCGCGATCGACGCGCGCATGGGTGAAGTCTACTGGGGTAGCTACCGCAAAATGTCCGGAGATTCTGTCCAATCCGTGGTCGAGGAGAGGGTCATGCCCCCCGACCAAGTGAGTGCAAAGGCCAGGCCGACCGACGTGGGGATTGGTAGCGGTTGGATGACCTATCGCGCCATCCTGACCGCACGTCTAGAGCAGCCAGAAATCAAGATTTTGGACGATCGTTTTCCGAGCGCCAATTCAATCGTCCGTCTGGCAGCAACAGATTTTCGGGCGGGGATCCTCTGTAGACCCGAGGATGTGGAACCGGTCTATCTTCGTAACGATGTCGCCAAAAAGCCTGCCCCACGCACCTGACCTCGTCATACCCATCGAAGTTCTTTCCCTCTGGGAGGGATCGGTTCCCCTTGAGCCACGGATCATCCGGCGGGGATCGATGCATATAGTAGAATGCTGTCATGTCACAACTATTCCAGATCCACCCCAAGGATCCCCAGCTCCGATTGATCAAACGGACGGTCGAAATCCTCCGTCAGGGGGGGCTTGTGGTTTATCCGAACGATTCTTCCTACGCCTTCGGGTGTCGGATCGATAACAAGGACGGCCTGGAGTTGATCCGGCGCCTTCGCCGACTGGATGATGATCACAACTTCACGCTCATTTGCCGCGATATCGCCCAGGTTTCGACCTTCGCGAAAATGAGCAACGAAAGCTTTCGACTGATCAAGTCATTAACCCCAGGCCCTTTCACCTTCATTCTGGAAGCCACTCGCGAGACGCCGCGCCGTCTCCAGCACGCCAAGAAAAAAACCATCGGGATTCGTCTTCCTGAAGATGCCATTACGGCGGCCATTCTCAATGAACTGGATGAGCCGCTGTTTAGTTCAACGCTCCTTCTCCCGGACCAAGAGGACCCCATGAGTGATCCGGAAGAAATCCGGGATCGGCTCCAGAAAGAGGTGGAACTGGTGATCGATTCAGGTGTCGTATCTTACGAACCGACCACGATCATCGACCTGACCGGCGCCAACCCTGAGATCACACGTCAGGGACGCGGCATCGCCGAAAACCTCCGATAACTTCAATTCCGAGACTCCCATGGATATGGCTCTTTCCGATGAACAGGCGATTATCGCCAAGATCCTGCCACTGCTCTTTGCGATTACGATGCATGAGGTTGCCCATGGTTACATGGCCAAATTCCTCGGTGACGATACGGCAGAACGTCAGGGTAGACTGACGCTGAATCCGATAGCCCACATTGATCTTATCGGCACTATCATCCTCCCCGGCGTCATGCTGGCCATGGGGGGAAACTTCATTTTTGGCTGGGCCAAACCGGTCCCTGTGAACGGTGCCCGCATTACTCGATATCCCCGCTGGGGCATGCTGATGGTGGCTCTTGCCGGACCTTCAGCGAATGTTCTGATGGCTATTTTCTGGGCGGTGCTCTTCCATGCCGTTCCCCTGATTGGCAGTGAGCTCCATGCCATGGGCCTGGTTGAAATGATCAAGTTTGGCATCAGCTTCAACATCATTCTGGCCGTCTTCAACATGGTCCCGATCCCTCCGCTGGATGGTGGGCGGGTTGTCGTTGAACTTCTGCCCTATAACCTTGCACAGAAATACAGCCAGATTGAGCCTTACGGCTTCTATATTCTTTTGGGATTGATGTTCACAGGAATCATCAACGTGTTTGTGGGACTTCCTATCGTCCTGCTGCGGGGATTAATGATGGGGATCGCTGGCCTTTGAACAGTGCTACCGGGAGCCTTCTGGAACCTGTCCCCCCTGAAGTACATCCTGTCGAGGTCCTGCTTAATCCGGTAGCTCGGGTTCTGGGTTCCCCAGTGCACGACCTTCCCGAGGATCTCTATATCCCGCCTGATGCCCTCGAAGTCTTTCTGGAGACCTTTGAGGGGCCATTGGATCTGCTTTTGTACCTGATCCGTCGGCAGGGATTTTCCATTGTGGAAATCCCGGTTGCTGATATCACCCGACAATACATCTCATATATTGAGATGATGTCTGAGCTCAAGATAGAACTGGCCGCAGAGTATCTCTTGATGGCCGCCATCCTTGCCGAGATCAAATCAAAGCTATTGCTGCCGAGACCCGAGGCGGTTGATGGCGAGGAAAACGACCCTCGGGCTGAGTTGATCCGCCGACTTCAGGAGTATGAGCAATTCAAGGCCGCTGCCCTTGAACTTGATCAGCTGACTCGCCTTGAACGCGACGTTCACGAAATTGATACCGACGTCTCGATGATTCGGGTCAACAAGGTCTATCCGGAGGTGGATCTTCGTGAAGTGCTGCTCGCGTTCAAGGATGTTTTGAAACGTGCCGATCAGGTCACTCACCATCAGATCCAGCGCGAGCCACTCTCCGTCAGGGAGCGCATGACCCGAATCCTTGGCTCTCTTCAGGCACATGCGCGACTTCCGTTTCAGGCGCTGTTCGATGTGGGTGAGGGAAGGGCAGGGGTTGTCGTTTCACTCCTTGCGATTCTTGAAATGAGCAAGGAACGCATCATCGAAATCATTCAGGATGAACCCCTGGGCCCACTCGAAATACGTGCACTCTCAGCGGGGCCGATCCAGGACTGACATGGAACTTCAATCGATCATCGAAGCCGCGCTTCTTGCTGCCGGAAGACCTCTTAATATCGACGAATTGTCGGGGATTTTTGACGAATCCGAGCAACCCGGGAAAGCGGCCATTCAGGCCGCCCTGAGCCAGCTTCAGACGAACTATGAAAGTCACACCCTTGAACTAAAAAAGGTCGCCACGGGTTATCGCTTTCAAGTCCGAGAAGGCTATTCCCCCTGGGTCTCACGGCTATTCGAAGAGCGTCCGGGCCGATATTCAAGGGCCTTTCTCGAGACTCTGGCAATCATTGCATATCGGCAACCGGTCACGCGGGGTGAAATCGAGGATATCCGGGGTGTCGCCGTCAGTTCAGGCATCATCAAGACGATGCTTGAACGTGAGTGGATTCGCATCATCGGTCACAAGGAGCTACCAGGGAGACCTGCGCTGTTTGGAACCACCAGTGCGTTTCTCGATTATTTCGGTCTATCCTCGCTTTCCGAACTCCCTCCCTTGCAGGCTTTGCTTGACGAGATGGGCTTGGTCACGGGAGATCTCGCGCTGGAAATGGCTCTCGCACCCACGGCAGACCCTGCCGCGGAATCACTAGAAAATGAAACCCCCGTCGTCAACGACGGGAGTGACTCGGATGCTCAAGGACAAGATGTCAACGAAGACCCCCGCTAAAGAAAACGATTCAGAAGCCGGCGAACGACTTCAAAAAGTCCTCGCTCGCCTTGGATTGGCCAGCCGCCGTGAAATTGAGGAGTGGATCAAGAGTGGCCGCGTGACCCTCAATGGTCAGTACGCCAAGCTCGGTGATCGGTATCGCCCCGGTGATCGCATCACGGCCAATGGACGCCCCATTGATCCCAGTGCCGAAGCCCAGGAACCGACGCGCGTGCTGGTCTATCACAAGCCGACGGGTGAAGTCGTCACCCGCAGGGACCCTGAGGGACGACCGGTCATTTTCACTCAACTGCCAAGGCCCACGCGCGGACGGTGGATCTCGATTGGTCGCCTAGACATCAATACTCAGGGTTTGCTGTTGGTCACGACGAATGGCGAACTGGCCAATCGACTCATGCATCCTTCCCACGAAATCGAACGTGAATATGCAGTCCGCGTCCTGGGTCGTGTCGATGATGCCATGCTCGATCGTCTCCGTCAGGGTGTTGAACTGGAAGACGGAGTCGCCCGATTCGAATCCATTGTGAACGCAGGCGGGGAGGGTGCTAATCAATGGTTCCGCGTCACCCTGAAGGAAGGACGTAACCGGATCGTCAGGCGGTTGTGGGAGTCGCAGAACATTCAGGTCAGCCGGCTGATGCGAATCCGATTTGCCCAGATCGACCTCCCACCACGACTTCGCGCCAGGACCTTTTTGGAACTCCCCAAGGAGCAGGTCAATCAGTTGCTCGAGTTCGTCGGACTCAAGCCTGAGTTTGCGCCAGAAGCACGAGCACCTGCGCGGGAAAAAGCACCGGCAAAAGGACGAGGAGCGCCTCCCAGCCAGCGGCCAGGTCAGCGCAAACGATGAGAGAAGCGCCGGAATGTCCTCCGGCCTTTAAACTCAGTAGCCGAGATATCGAGCTGCCTGGTAGAACACGAAACTGACCAACCAGGCCAGGATCAGTGACCAAAGTATTGAAAGCCAGGTAAAGCCCCAGCTTCTTGATTCTGACTTCAACGTGGCGATGGTTGAAAGGCAAGGAACGTAAATCAAGGTAAAGAGCATGAAGCTGTACCCTTGAACCCAATCCAGCTTCTGAGACATTAAGCCCACCAGCGCATCGCCCTCAAGCCCATAGATGGCCGCCAGCGAACCGACAACGATCTCTTTGGCGACAAAGCCAAAGATGAGCGCAAGGCCGAGTTGTGCATCAATCCCGATCGGCGAAAGGACAGGGGAGAGCCAGTCGGAGATGTGACCCGCAAAAGTTTCCGGGCTGTTAGGGACAGACCCAGGGGGAAGATTGGTCAACAACCATACAGCAACAACCCCCGCAGTAATGAACTTGCTCGCGCGGACCAGGAAGTGTTGCACCTCTAACCAGGCGCGCATCAGGACCTGACGGGGGGTCGGTAAACGGTAGGGGGGCAATTCCAGGACAAAGGGTTCGTTACTGACATACCGACCCTTGAAAACAAAAGCCGTCAAAATGGCGCCAGCAAAGCTCAAAAGATAGAGACTGAACAGCACCAAAGGCGCGCTGGTCGTTGAGAAAAGGGCGCCTGTCAGGAACAAAAAGACCTGAAGACGGGCGGAACAGAGTGAAAACGGTATGACCAGCATCGTCAGGAGACGCAAGGCTCTTGAGCGCATGACCCGGGTCCCCATGAGGGCAGGGACGTTACAGCCAAAACCCATCAGCAACATCACAAAACTTCGGCCATCGAGGCCCAGTCGTGACATGAGCGTATCCATGAGATATGCGACACGGGAAAGATAGCCGCTGTCTTCGACCAAGGTCATCATCAGGAAAAAGAGAATGATGATGGGAACAAAGGCGGCCACAGTACCGACACCGTTATAGATGCCATCCAGCAAGAGGCCCTTGATCAAGGGAGGAACATTGACCATCCAAAGATCAAGACCCTGTTCACGAACCTGCGTCAAAACCCAGGCAACAGCGTCCTGCATGGGTTTGCCTAGCCTGAAGATGAACTCGAACAAGAGCAGCATCAGCGCAAAAAAGATCGGCAATCCAAACCAAGGGTGAAGGACAACCCGATCGATGCGTGCAGTGGCATCTTCTTCAAGGCGAATGGGAAATTTAACCGCCATATCCAGAACACGTGACGCCTCATTTTCGATACGCCGATCTTCGTCAAACGCCTTACTGAGATCCGCAGACACGCGATCGTCATTTCGCTTGAGGACTTTGGCGATGGAGCGAGCCACAGCATCCATTCCAGCGCCATATTTGGCGCTAATCAGTTCAACTGGCACCTCAAGCGTGGATTCCAGTTGATTCTTGTCAATCTCAATGCCATGACGCTGCGCCTCATCAGCCATGTTGATCACAATGATGACGGGAAGCCCGAGCATTTTGACCTGCAGCGCCAAAGACAACTGCCGATCAATTTGCGTCGCATTCACCACGACGCAGATCAGATCGACAGGATTTTTTTCAATGAAGTTACGGACGACTTTTTCGTCTTCCGAGAAACCATGGAAGCTATAGATGCCCGGAAGATCGATGACCTGGGTATAGACATCACCCAGAATGACCTTGGCCGTCATCAAATCGACCGTGACTCCCGGCCAATTGCCAACCCGTGCTGAGGATCCAGTGATTCGATTGAAGAAAGTCGACTTGCCGGTATTCGGCATGCCGATCAGTGCAACTTTCCTCATGCGGCCTTGTTGACAGTGATCTTCGCTGCGTCGTTACGACGGATAATGACTTGAGTGGTGCCGAGAGCCACCTGAAGCGGACCTTTGAGAATGCCGTGACGAAGCACCGTAATGGAACGTCCAGTTCTGAATCCCAAGGCATGAAGTCGGTGATACAGCGCTTCGTCCGCATCGATATCAACGATGGAGCCAGACTCGCCATCCAGGAGATGATTCAGATCACACTGCATAAGTAGTACTTCTAAATGATAACTGTTCGCGATTGTATCATCTTATCAAGAAATAGGCACAGAACCAGCAGGGTCAATCCCGGAGCAGACTGCGTATAATGTATATTATGTCAAGTCGTATGCAAGACTGGATTCAGACAGAGTTGAGATCTGCTATGAGCGCCCCATTTGAAACGATCCCTTTTTGTTTGTTCCATTCATTTTCGTCACTCCATTCGGTAGCATCCCTATGCTTTGGGTTCCATCTGCATCACCGTTGGTGAATCCATATCATCTGGAATCACTCAATGGATCGCTCCTCAAAGCCTCATCTTCATCTCGCTTATCGTCCAGAGATTGATGGGCTTCGGGCGATAGCCATTCTTCTCGTCATCCTTTTCCATCTCTTTCCTCATCTCCTGCCTGGCGGATTTGTCGGTGTGGATGTTTTTTTTGTCATTTCAGGCTATCTGATCACCAGTCTGATCATACAAAGACACCAACGGGGACAGTTCTCAATTGCGGCGTTTTATCAGGCGAGAATCTGTCGGCTTTTCCCGGCCCTCCTTCTGGTCCTATTGAGCTCTATCCTGTGGGGCTGGCTTTTTCTGCTGCCGATCGATTACGCCCGTCTCGGTCGTCACATCGCATCGACCATGGGGTTTTTTGAGAACTTCACGCTCAAGGGCGAATCTGGCTATTTCGATGCCGATATCAAGCTCAAACCCTTGGCGCACATGTGGTCTTTGAGCATAGAGGAGCAGTTTTACCTAATGTTTCCTCTATTGATCATGGTGGTGCGCGCAAACCCCCTTGCATCAAAAATAATCATTGCCAGCCTCGGTCTGATTTCATTGGGTCTGAGCATATGGGGTGTTCACACCCATCCGATCGGTGCCTATTTTTTGCCCTGGATGCGGGCCTGGGAGTTACTCATGGGGGCCACTCTCTTTTTTATGCCCAATGCGCATCGCATTCTTTCAGCTTCAAGCCTGAACGGTTTATCGATCATCGCGCTCGCGCTGGTTATTGGCAGTGCCTTGCTGCTCGATGCCCAGATCCCCTTTCCAGGCGCAGCGGCCCTCGCCCCCGTGCTGGGTGCAGCATTGATCATTTGGCTTGGACATCACGCCTCCGTCTCCCGTTGGCTACTCGCTAACCCTGTGATGACAGGGATAGGACTCATCAGTTATCCCCTTTATCTCTGGCATTGGCCCCTACTCTCATTCCTCCACCTATGGCCGGGTGAACGCATGAATGAATGGACCACTGGGGGCGTTGGCCTTCTGGCACTTCTTCTGGCCACGGCCACCTATCATGGGGTGGAAAAACCGCTCAAGGCCCATCGCCACCGGCCTATCATGCTCAAGACCCTTCTCGGTTTTGCCATCGGTATTGCGATAGCCGGCGTCACCCTCTCCAGGACCAAGGGATTCCCATTGCGTTATCCCGAACTACCCATCGAACTCTCGATTGAAAAACCGCCCTTCCCCAAAGGGTGGCGTTTTGGTGAGTGTTTTCTGCTTGATCATCAAACATTTTCCGATTTTTCTCCCGAATGCTTCGAGAGTGCCTCGCCCTCCTCTGTCGCTGAGGGCCATAAGAAACGTGTTCTTCTGTGGGGGGACTCCTATGCTGCGCAGCTCTATCCCGGGCTTGCTGCGCATTGGAAAGACCATGCCGAGATTACGCAACTGACAGCCATGGCGTGCGCTCCCTTCATCGACTTTTCGCTCCGGGAGTATCCTCACTGCCCCGATATCACACACCGCGTCATCGAACATCTCGAGACCCATCACTATGACACTGTCATGGTCGTGGCCAATTGGGATGGACTTCTCAAGCACAACCGCCATCAGTCCTTTGAAGATACCTTGAAAGCGCTGCGTGAAAGGGGCGTGAAAAACCTTGTGATTTATGGTCCGCCGCCCCACTGGAACAAAGATCTTCCAAAGCTATTGCTGGATGACTACGTCAGGACTAATGAGAATTCCTTCCCTGAGCGCATGACGCTCGGTCTCGATGGCAGAACAGCTGCCAATGAGGCGTGGTTGATAGCGCTCTCAAAGCACTATCACATCGGCTACGTGTCGATTTACAAAAGACTCTGTAACAATGAAGGGTGCCTGGTTCGAATCAATCAGAATCTGACCAGCATGGACGATGGGCATCTCACGGAATCCGCTTCCAGATTCATCTTCAACGATATTCAAAACCTCAATAGCGATCCCTGATGCATTCAATGAGCGTCATGATCGATCCGATCGATCAGTCGCATTTTCTGAATAACGTCTCGACGGGTCACGCCGTTGAGGAGACCTAGGTCTCATGGCACTCGAGGCCATGCATTTCGATGGTACTTTGCCTTGAACTCAGCCGCTCTTTGCTGATGCCCACGTTCGTTAGCAAGAAACGGAGGGTAATGCCAGTCGAAGAGATATTCAGGGTAATCGTCAATATCCGGGGCATTACTCCAGTGCGCAGTATAGGGGTTGAACATCCCCTGTCCGGCGTTAGCAAAAAGGCTGAAAAGCACCGAGATCGAAAGCAGGAGAGCTCTGATTCTTGCCGTTTTTAACAAGGTCCATCCGGGCCAGAAAAACAATGTAAGCAGCAAAAGGCCGGGCAGGCAGTCGATCATCAGCCGAGGTCCATAAGAGTGCCCGCCCCACCAATGCGGGAATCTGGAGATGATACAAAGATGTGTCACTGGCCAAAGAACGGCCACAAAAAGCCATCCCCTGCCCCGTCGTGTCCCCGAGCGCCTTGGAAATAACCAGACCACTGCAATGAAGGATGAGAAGACCAACAGGCCGCGCGCTGGACTAAAGAGATTGCCTAAAAGCGCAATGAAAGGATCGTCACCTGCAAGTCTCTTGGGAAGATAGTAATCCGGCAACACTTGCCCATACGTCTTTATGCTGAAAAGAACGAAGATGGCGAGAAGGGTGATCGCCAGAACCCCGGCTTTCAACGCCGCAATTCGAGAAATAAGGAAAAGCCAGCACAACAGATAAAAACCAAAGATCGAAAACGTGGGCCGAATCAGGTAGGCCAGAAACAGGGATGTCCCAATCAACCACCAGCAAACCGGCTCAGCATCCTTTTCAGCACGAATCACGGCATCGATGCTGACTAGCGCGAAGACGATGGCAAAATTATGTGACTCAAGCGCCAATCCCAGGGTGCTCGAGAGCGCCGTGCCGAAAAAGATGAGGGCTGGAACCAGCCAGCTTGCTTCATCCCTCCGGTAGCGCCTCGCGATGCGCATCATCAAAAGCAGCGTTAGAACTGAACTGAGTGTCGCAATACAGCGCTGAAGGAAGGCGTCATGGACAGTAACGTTGAAACCTAAGAGGTCAGACAGCGCCACAAAAGGGAGACTGATGATGGCTGTCCCGAGTGGAAAATAATAGAAAGGCAGGCCGTTTGTCGGGCGGATTCGCGTTCCGTAAAGATCAAGGATGTCTGGAGGGTAATGTTCGAGGGAGACAGAACCGTATCGAAGGATTGAATCGGCTACCAGTAGCGTTCCGTAGGCATCCCCATCAGTCCCATGGACTCTTGCAAAGACATTCAACAACACCACTAGAAAGGCGAGCAAATACTCAGGTTTCAGGCATGAGCGGATCATGGAAGATCCTGATGGGATGGACCGTGGGGGGTGAGCTTAGTTTGCAAGTTGTTGAATCCTTGTAACCAAACCCATCTCTCTCATGACCTTGAGGGCGCCTTCCCGCGAAAAGTGAATATTGTCCCGGTAGAGTATGGATCCATCCATCTGCGTTCTGCATTCGGTTTCGGAACAAAGATACTCATCAAAATGAAGGATTGATACCTTTAAACGCTGAGCCACTGCATCGATGATCTGATTGCTGCTTAACCTCAATTGACGATAGTCATCGTTCGGAATTGCACAATCAGAGACTGCTCCCAACGTCAGTAGCTGTCGACGGGATCTTTCGATACAGCGACTGATGTCGTAATTCGTGGAGGGCGGAGCATCAATCAAAATGACCCTTTTCCCCAACGCTCTGATGGACTGAATGGTTTCATTGAGGGATCGTTCCAGGGCTTCAGGAGCTTGATCGGAAAAAACCTCCTGTATTCCATGACCGTCAAAGACCGACAGTTCAACGTTCGGTCTTAAATAGTGATTCCAGCGGGCCGAGAGAACCACGATCTCAATCGATTGAGATTGTTGAAGTTCAGCAAGGACTGACCGATTGAAATCAATACAGTTTTTTGCTCCTCCGGGAGTGGTTTTATAGGTCATCGACAGGAGTGGCGCACAGGTGCTCCGGGTGGCCTGCTGAAGCGTGAGAGGTTCGGGGCTGGACGCCATCAACCCGTTTACAAGTTGCATCGCCATAGAGTCGCCCCAGACGAGCATTCGAGGATCTTGACCTGATCGACAAAGATGAGGGGCGTAGGGTTCTCGTGCATTACACTCAATTCCCAGCCCTTGATCTTCCCTCCTGAGTTCAAGATAACCCGTCGCAAGGCTCACGGGCTTCAAGATCCATTGGCTTGATGACAAAAAAACAATGGCCATGGCCGTACTGAAAAGAAGCACGGTTCGCCGCGAGAATGCACGTAAAAGAAGGGGCGCTTCAACACCATAATGAAGGGCAGCTCCCAGAAGAAAGGAAATCAACAGCAATCCAAAACGGTTCAGGCTATTCCACTGATCCGGGATCAGCGTCATGTTGTTCAAAAACGCAAACAGAGGCCAATGCACAAGATAGAGCGAATAGGAAATATCTCCGGTCCATTTAAGACCTTGAATGATGAGACCTCCCCGGCGCCAAGAGGAGTTGATCACCAGAATGATGGCCGTTGAACTGCAGGCAATCAACGTGATCCATATTCGATCCGACTCAGAAACCATGACAAAGGGAATAGACCCTAGAAGTCCCCAAGCTAGCCAATGCATCTTTCCCCGTCGCAACAGAGAAACACTCCGAAAATGAGTCGCACGGGCAGCCAGCGCACCCAGTGATAGCTCCCATGCCCGATAAGGGAGCGTATAGAACATGGTTTCTGGACTGGCATGCGCATAAACATTTCCAGCCAGACTACCTAAGGTCAGGACAAGGAAAAGGAGACCATGCCATCGTCTCGAAATGGCTAGCAGGAGAAGAGGGATGCAGAGATAGAACTGCTCCTCAACGGCCAAGGTCCAGGTATGAAGGAGTGGCTTTAGATCGGCTGCCCCATCAAAATAACCGGCCTGATTTTTGATCGCGTAATTGGCCGTAAAGGTGACTGCGCCCGTCAGTTGTCGAGCAAAGTCGGCAAGTTCGGTACTGGTCAGCAACCCTAATGCCGCCAAGGATGTCAGGAGAAAAGTGACATAGGCCGCAGGCAATAGTCGTTGCATTCTTCTGACATAGAAAGAAACGAGAGAGAATTCGCCCTTTATGAGCTTGCGGTCGATGATCCCGGTGATGAGAAATCCTGAGATAACAAAAAAAACATCAACCCCGAGATAGCCTCGAGGTGCCCAACCCAAGCCCGCGTGGTAGAGCAGGACCACGAGGACGGCGTAGCCCCGAAGGACCTGAATATCAAGTCGCTTCAGAGCCATGGCCGTTCAGAAATTGCCTTTCAGGGGTGGATGCTTTGAAGGATCAGACGTTGAAACGGAAGTGGACTACATCCCCGTCATGCATGATGTATTCCTTGCCTTCGAGTCGCCATTTCCCGGCATCCTTGGCGCCCTGCTCTCCCTTGTATTGGACGTAGTCCTCGTATGCGATGACTTCAGCACGGATAAAACCACGCTCAAAATCCGTGTGAATCACGCCTGCTGATTGAGGAGCAGTCGCCCCGTTGGGAATGGTCCACGCCCGGACTTCCTTCACACCAGCCGTAAAGTAGGTTGAAAGGTTAAGCAGCTTGTATGCGGCTCGAATCACTCGATTCAAGCCCGGTTCCTTCATGCCGATCTCAGCCAGGAACTCGTCTTTGTCCCCTTCATCCAGCTGGGCGATTTCAGCTTCAAACGCAGCACAGACCGGAACGACGGAGGCCTTTTCTTCGTCGGCATATGCTCTTACCCGATCCAGAAACGGGTTATTTTCAAAGCCATCCTCGCGAACATTGGCAATGAACATCATGGGCTTCGACGTCAGAAGATGGAGCTCCCGTAAAAGGGCCCGTTCATCACTTTCAAGATCCATTGACCTGACCGCCCGCCCGGTATCCAGGTGTGCCCAGACCTTCTCGTAGAGATTCTTTTTAGCGAGCTCATCCTTGTTGCCTGATTTTGAGGCCTTGAGGGCACGTTGGAGGGCCTTATCCACGGTTCCCATATCAGCCAGATTGAGCTCAGTATTGATGACTTCGATATCGGATATGGGATCAACCTTACCCGCGACGTGAATGACGTCCGGATCTTCAAAACAACGAACGACATGTGCGATGGCATCGGTTTCACGAATGTGAGCAAGGAACTGATTTCCGAGCCCTTCCCCTTTTGAAGCGCCTGCAACGAGACCTGCAATATCGACAAACTCGATGGTCGTTGGAAGGATACGTTCGGGCTTGACGATCTCGGCGAGGGCATCAAGTCGGGGATCCGGAACTGGAACAACCCCCACATTGGGATCAATCGTGCAAAAAGGATAGTTCTCCGCGGCGATGGCAGCCTTGGTCAGCGCATTGAAAAGTGTTGATTTGCCAACGTTGGGTAAGCCGACGATGCCACAATAAAGGGTCATATTGCCTCGTTAAGTCTTATTTAAAGTCCAGTAGACATAGATACCGGCTGATGGAGCAGCTCGGCGGTTAATTCGTAAATGCGGGTGACAGCGCCCTGATTCAGGCGAAGCATACGCTCACCGCGCTCACCCATCCGATCAGCCTCCTCCGGGTTTTCAAGGAGAAAAATCAGCTGCTCGGCAAGCTGGCTGGGAGAGTGCACCTCAAAGCCGGCCTTTACCTCAAGGATCGATTGTCGGATTTCCTTGAAGTTCGCCATGTAAGGTCCAAAGATCACAGGAACACGAGCTATCAGGGGTTCCAGCGGATTTTGCCCCCCATGGGGCACCATGCTTCCACCAATATAGGCGACCTGACAGGAACCATAGAATCGGCGAAGCTCCCCTACCCTGTCGATCACGAGTATCTCATCCTGATCGCTGAATTGTTCGGTTTCTGACAGGAGTTGGGTGGCAAAACCCTCCCCCTCGCATAAGTCATAAACTGACCGTCCCCGCTCTGGATGTCTTGGGACCAACACCAGGAGTAAACCAGGAAACTGCTCTTTTACCCGTCGGAATGCGCTCAGGATCAGAACTTCTTCACCGGAATGGGTGCTACCTGCAACGATCACCTTTCGGGTTCCGAACCAAGTAGAGCGAAGCGACCGACTGTCCTTGGCCTGATCCTCAGTCCACTCGATATCGTATTTGATATTTCCAGAATTGATGACGGAGCCTTCAACCGCACCAATGCGAATATACCGTTCCGCATCACTTTCGGATTGAGCCGCAATCCGGTGGACGGCACTTAGCGCGGGTTGAATCAGCGGAGCCATACGAGAATACCCTCGCATGGAACGGTCGGACAGGCGACCATTGGCAATCATCAGTGGCGTACCCAGTTGATGGGCTGTTGCAAAAAGATTAGGCCAGAGCTCGGTTTCCATGATGATCCCAAGACACGGCCTGAAAAAGCGAAAAAACCGTTGCACAATGAAGGGAAGATCATAGGGAAGATAGACATGCGATACGCTTTTGCCGAGTACGGCCTGAATTCGGGACGATCCCGTCGGCGTCGTACAGGTCATGAGTATCGGTAGGTCTGGATGTTCCTTCTGAAGGCGCCTAACCAAGGGAAATGCGGCCTCGCATTCTCCCACCGACACCGCGTGAATCCAAAGCGGCGCCCGAGTAGGTGCGGCGGTCTGATAGTAAGCAAATCGTTCGGCAATCCGCTTCCTGTAGGCGGGTAATGCCCTTCCCTTAAGGTAAAGTCGTCCAACGATAAATGGCAAAAGGGCGAGGAACAAAAGACTATAGATTGGTCTCATGCTCCCCGCCCCTTTGTCGATCCCGCCCAAAAAGCGGGATTAACCAGCCTTACTCAGCGACAACGGCCAGCTTTAGAACCGCGGTAACATCACCGTGAAGCTGGATGCCGATTTCATAATCACCGATCTGACGGATGGCGCCGTTCGGAAGGCGAACTTCGCCTTTTTCAACCTCAATACCCTGAGCCGTGACGGCGTCAGCGATATCACGGGTCCCGATAGATCCGTAAAGACGACCTTCATCGCCTGCCTTATGAGCAATCGTGACACTCAAAGCCGCGATGCTGGCTGCACGTGATTGCGCTGCTGCAAGAACATCTGCCGCCTTCTTTTCAAGCTCAGCACGACGCTCTTCAAACTGCTTGATCTTTTCAGGAGTTGCAGCCACAGCCTTGCCATGGGGGATCAGGAAATTACGACCATAACCAGGCCGAACGGTGACCTTGTCGCCAAGGCTGCCAAGATTTGGAACTTTCTCGAGTAGGATGATTTCCATTGTTACGCCTCAAATATTAAATTTCTTAGTGCGTCAGGCTTTGCCGGCTGCAAAGCGTCGACGCCAGTCAAACCACGAATCAGAGATGCCCACGAGGGCGATCAACAGGATCAAGGGGGTCACGAAGAGCAGTGCGATGTACAGCCCAATCAGCCAAAACCTTCCGCTGGGGGATGCGCCACACAGGGCATGGACGACGGAAAAACCGGCCGTCATGAACCCTACGAAAACAGGAAGCATGAGGTTGGCAATAAAAACACCCAACTCGCCCCCTGTGATCCCAATCAGAGCGACTAGACCCAGCAGACCCAGGGCAGCCCACTTGTTCAGCGCAAGACTCAAGAACTCCTTGCGGAAACCACCCGGGTTATAGAGTCCGGCCTGCCACCAGCGAGCGAGGAAAAGGCTCAGAATCACTGAAAGCACCGATCCTGCGGCAATGGAACCTGTCGCATAACGCGAAAAGAGATCCAGCGTCAGGGCAATCGGTGCATCACTGGCACCCTGCATCTGCTGTTCAAGGATCGGTTTGAGAATGACCTGAAATTGGTCCTTCCAGAATCCAGCGACGTCATCCACCACCAGATAAAACCCGATAACAGACAAAACGCCCAGCCCCATGGTCGAAAGCACTGCAGCAGAGAGACTGGTGGTAGAGCGAAGCACCCAGGATACCAGTAGAACCGGGATCCAGATCACCAATGCAAATCCACCCGCCTGCACTGCACTGCCCATGAGCAACTGCCCTGCAAGGGCAACGATCGGCAGCGCGGCCAACGCAACAATCGCACCGTCCTGAATCCCGCGCCGAAGCGTAGGCAGGGCCAGTGCCGCTGCTGCCAGAAGGCTAGCGAGCGAAAGCAGCCATGACAGGATCGTGAAGGAAGCAAGCACCAGGATGGCCTGGCTACGCCCCTTCATGATGAACTGTGCCAAAGCGCTCATTCTCAGGCGCCCCTTGACCGTGTCCGTTACTTATTCGTGACTGTCGCAGAACGGCAGCAGAGCAAGATAACGAGCACGCTTAACTGCTGAAGCGAGTTCACGCTGATACTTGACCTTGGTGCCGGTAATGCGGCTGGGAACGATCTTGTAGGTCTCGGACAGGAATTCCTGAAGCAGGTCGAGATCCTTGTAGTCGATCGCCTGACCTTCGTCCGAAGAGAAGCGGCAGAATTTCTTTCTTTTAAATTGACGTGCCATCTGAATGTAACCTCACTGATTGGCAATAATTAGGTGGTGCTGATGCGTGATTACTCGGCTGCGGCTTCGCCAACAGCGACGTCATCGCTATCATCGTCACGAATACCCTGGCTTTCCTGATTTTCCTTACGGGACATCGGTGAGGGCTCGGTGACAGCAACATCCTTGCGGATCGTGAGGCTGCGAATTACGGCGTCGTTAAAACGGAATCCGCTTTCCAGCTCTTCGAGGGTCGCCTGATCAACTTCGATGTTCATCAGAACATAATGCGCCTTGTGCACCTTGTTGATCGGGTATGCCAGCTGACGGCGACCCCAGTCTTCCAGGCGATGAATCTGGCCTGATCCACCTTGGATCAAACTACGGTAACGGTCCAGCATAGCCGGAACCTGGGCGCTCTGGTCCGGATGGACCATGAATACGATTTCATAATGACGCATGAATGCTCCTTATGGTTAAGAAAGCCTCCCGATCAACGGTGAGGCAAGGAGTGACGACCCAACAGGGACGCCAGTGAACCCCGCATTATACGGGGTTTACACCATCCAGACAATTCAGGTGATTAGTGGCTGTCGAGTGATTCCAGATATTTATCAGCATCCAGAGCGGCCATGCATCCGGCACCCGCTGAAGTAATGGCCTGACGGTAGATGCTGTCGGCGACATCCCCTGCGGCAAAAACGCCTGGGACACTGGTCGCCGTCGCCCCACCATCCGAACCACTGCGGACTTTGAGGTACCCGTTTCTCATCTCGAGCTGGCCCTCGAAAATACCGGTATTGGGGCTATGTCCGATGGCAATGAAAACGCCATCCAGAGGAATATCCTTGGTAGAGGTCCCATCGACGGATTTGATCCGCATGCCTGTAACGCCCGTCGCATCCCCCAAAACCTCATCCAACGTTGCGTTCCATTCAATAGAGACATTTCCAGACTGAGATTTCGCAAGAAGCTTATCGGAGAGGATCTTCTCCGAACGGAACTTGTCTCGGCGATGAACAACGGTGACCTTTGCCGCCAAATTCGAAAGATACAACGCTTCTTCCACGGCGGTATTGCCGCCACCGATGACCGCGACATGCTTTCCACGATAGAAAAAACCATCACAGGTTGCACAGGCTGAAACGCCCTTTCCTTTAAACGCCTCTTCTGAGGGAAGCCCCAAATAACGGGCAGAGGCGCCGGTTGCGATAATCAGTGCATCGCAGGTGTAGGTCCCAGAATCGCCTTGAAGTACGAACGGCCGTTGCTTGAGATCAGCCGTGTGAATGTGATCAAAAATAATTTCGGTTTCAAATCGCTCGGCATGTCGACGCATCCGGTCCATCAGATCAGGTCCCTGAACTCCATCCACGTCGCCTGGCCAGTTATCCACTTCGGTCGTGGTCGTCAACTGACCTCCCATTTCAAGGCCTGTGACAAGGACAGGTTTCAGGTTGGCGCGAGCGGCATAGACGGCGGCTGAGTAGCCCGCAGGGCCAGAGCCGAGAATCAAAAGCTTGACGTGAAGTATTGCGGCCATGGTTTTAACGTCCAAGGAAATCGATGATGAAAAGGAATGCGAACCAATAAAGCGAAGGATAGCCCAATCATCGACATCAGGGCTATTGGAGAGTTCAATCTCGAATAAACATGACCTAAAGCTTGCGCTCGGGCAAAATAGCGGGGGTCAACGATTTCGTTTTCCTCAGCCTTAACCGACCCTATTCAGGAGTACCGCCTTGCTGGCTGACTTCTTCAAGAAGTTTTCGATCAGTCGCGAAATTGGAGCCGCCCTTATCCGGGTCATTCGCGAATCCATTTTCGTTACGTACCTCGCCACCTCAGTCTTTTTGCTTCTCTCTTTGGCGACCTTCAGCCTTGAGGATGCCGGATGGAGCCACGAAGGGAGCGGAATACCTGTTCGAAATGCAGCGGGGGCCTCCGGTGCCTGGCTTTCTGATTTCTTTCTCTCCCTTTTTGGCGTCACCGCGTTTCTCTTCCCCTTTATTCTGGGGATCTATGGCTATTTGATCCTCCGTCGTGATCCAAATTTCCTTGATAACTCCCTCGATCGACTGGTGCGGTGGGGCGGCTTTATCCTGAGCCTGATTGCCGCTACCGGGATCTGTGACCGATTTATGGTTCGTCCCAAACTGTCTCTGCCTGAGGGGTATGGCGGCATCATTGGCCAATCCGTTTCCGAATTTTCCTATGCCGCACTGGGGAACAGCGGCATGACCGTCATTCTGGTCGCCCTGCTGTTGGTCGGAATTTCACTCTTCACAGGCGTTTCATGGCTCAACGCACTCGATGCCGCCGGGAATCTGGGGCTTCGTATTCTTCGACTAATCGAAAGCCTCGGCTATCGCATTGAAGCCATGGAGTTCAGCTGGCCCTTTACGAAAGGGCCAGAGGAAGATCAGGAAGCCCCTGCCCTTGCGGTGCCTCCAACAAAAGGAAGTTCAGGGGCTCGCTCCAAGCCCGGCGTCGGTTCGACGCCACCTTCGTCACCTTCACCTCTTGGAGAACGAAAGGTGTCGATCGTCACGCAACGTCCTGAATACGAGGATGCGGAGGCATTTGAAGCCGATGCCCTGGATGTGATCGAAGCACCAACGCGTGGCCCCATTACCATTCCTCCGAAAAAGGTGCCCGACAAGACCGCCCCGACCTATGAAACGGTCCATGCAGGCCAGTTGCCCGGCCTTGATCTCCTGAATAGTCGGGCAGCACGCGTTCGCGGCTATAGCAATGCCCAACTCGAGTCGATGTCACGTCAATTGGAGGCCATCCTTGATGACTTCGGCGTCGAGGTCCAGGTCATGGAGGTCCATCCAGGCCCCGTGATTACCCGCTTTGAAGTCCAGCCGGCCGCTGGAGTCAAGGTCAGCCGCATCAGTGGTCTTGCGAAAGATCTTGCACGAACACTTTCTGTGACCAGCGTCCGTGTCGTTGAGATCATTCCGGGTAAAACCGTGATTGGTCTTGAAATACCCAACGAAGAAAGAGAAACCGTCCTTCTACACTCCATACTCGCCTCCGAGGTCTATCAGTCCAGTGCCTCCCCACTGACCCTGACACTCGGCAAGGACATCAGCGGCAATCCAGTCGTTGCCAATCTTGCGAGGATGCCGCACCTTCTGGTGGCCGGTACCACAGGCTCGGGTAAATCCGTCGCCGTCAATGTCATGATCCTCAGCATGCTCTTCAAAGCCAAGCCGCAGGATGTCCGGCTGATCATGATTGATCCCAAGATGCTCGAGCTCTCTATCTACGAAGGGATCCCCCACCTACTGACGCCGGTCGTCACCGACATGCGCGAAGCCGCCAATGCGCTTCGCTGGTGCGTCGCTGAAATGGAACGCCGCTACAAGCTGATGTCGGTGATGGGCGTCCGCAATATCGCGGGGTTCAATGAGAAGGTTCAGGAGGCCATCGATGCAGGGACTCCCATCAAGGACCCTCTTTGGGCTCCCGACCTTTTCAGTGAAAACGAGGTAGCACCCGACCTGACCCCTTTGCCCTTCATTGTCATTGTGATCGACGAATTGGCCGACATGATGATGATTGTCGGCAAGAAGGTGGAGGAACTGATCGCTCGACTCGCTCAAAAAGCGCGTGCGGCAGGGCTCCATTTGATCCTGGCCACCCAACGACCTTCCGTCGATGTCATCACGGGGCTGATCAAGGCCAACATTCCAACGCGCATCGCATTCCAGGTCTCCTCCAAAATCGATTCCCGGACCATTCTGGATCAAGGCGGTGCTGAGTCACTGCTCGGGAATGGTGACATGCTCTATCTCCCACCCGGAACAGGTCTTCCCATGCGCGCACACGGCGCCTTTGTCTCGGATGATGAAGTGCACCACATCGTCGAATTCCTGAAACGGACCGGTCCAACCGACTACATTCTGGATCTCACCCGGTTTTCAGAGGATGGTGGTGATTTCTCGGGTTACAAGGGCGGTAATAGCGGAGGCGAAGGCGGAGAGGAGTCGGACGCCCTCTACGACGAAGCCGTACGCTTCGTCACTGAATCCCGTAAGGCATCGATTTCCAGTGTTCAAAGGCGATTCAAGATCGGCTACAACCGGGCGGCCCGTATGATCGAGGACATGGAAATGGCCGGAATTGTCGGCGCTGCAGAGACCAACGGAAGCCGTTCCGTCATCGCACCGCCGCCTCCCAGCGACTGAGAACGATTAGTTTCGGTATTTCAGCCCCACGACGCCACCGATGATGATGATGGCTGGAGACTTGACTTGGGTATCTGGCAAATTGGCGAGCGTACCGATATACGTTTTCTGTTGCGCAGTCGTTCCCCGCTCAATAAGGGCGACCGGCGTGTTGGGGTCAGCGTCATGGCGCAGGAGTTCATCTCTGATCCTCACCAGATTTTTGACACCCATATATATCACCAGGGTTTGCCGTGATTGGGCGAAGCGCTTCCATTGCATGCGCCACTCCAAGGCATTCATTTCCTGGTCGCTCGAATGTCCCGTAATGAATGAGACGGATTGCGCATGGTCGCGGTGTGTCAATGGGATACCGGCATAGGTGGCACAACCACTCGCAGCAGTAATCCCTGGTATCACCTGAAAATCAATTCCTTCCGAGATCAGCCCCTCAATTTCCTCACCGCCGCGGCCAAAGATAAAAGGATCACCGCCCTTCAGACGAACGACCTGCTGACCCGCTTTGGCCAGACGCACCAACAACGCTGTGATCTCATCCTGTGGCAGGGTATGGTTGCTGCTTTCCTTACCGACATCGATCTTGGTGGCATCGAGCCTTGCCAACTCGAGAATTTCGTTAGACACCAGACGATCGTAGACAATCGTATCCGCCTCCTGAAGCAGCCGAAATGCCTTGAGGGTTAAAAGCTCGGAGTCACCAGGACCTGCCCCCACAAGCGATACAAATCCGGTAGCCACTTTGGCCTCGAGTGTTTCAAGATCAAGCTCCGCATCAAAACGATGCGTTGCCTCGTCAATCTGTCCGGTGAGGACCTGGTCCCTTAGAGGACCAGAAAGCACACGTTCCCAGAATCTTCGCCGTTTGGTGGGTTCCTCGATGCGGGATTTTGTGATCGAACGCCGGGCTTCAGCAAATGCTGCAAGCTGCCCATAGGCCTTGGGAAACAGGACTTCAAGTCGTGCCCGCACTGTCCGCGCCAAAACGGGGGAAGCCCCCCCACTTGATACGGCAATCACCAAGGGTGAGCGATCAATGATCGCGGGAAAAATAAAACTACAGAGTTCCGGGCAATCCACCACATTGACGGGCAAGCTCCGAAGCTGCGCGGCTTCATAGACTTCCTGATTCACCGAGGCATCATTGGTTGCAGAGACAACAAGCACCGATCCAGCCAGGTCTGAAACCTCGAACAGTTTCTCGAGGTGGCTAATCTGACCGTCCAAGGCCATTGCCAGAAGTCCCTCGACCAAGGTGGGTGAGACAACCGTGACCTTGGCTCCAGCCCGCATGAGACTGTGCACCTTTCGAAATGCAACCTCGCCACCACCCACCACAAGGCAAGGCTGTCCTTTGACTCTGAGAAAAACAGGCAGAAAATCCATCAGTACGAAAAAGCCTTGGAGAAAGAGGGAGAACGAGCGGAGAGAATCAAAGACATTGAGACGTCAAGGGGCCGTAGAAATGACTTCATGAAGACTAATGTACGCACCCCAATGAGACTGGTAAACCAGCCGCGTGCCTTCCAATGGGGTTTCGAGTGATTTTGAAAAAGGCAAAAGACGAATCAGGAGAAGATTCGAGCCCTCCGGATTGGTTACACGCCATGCGCGGACCCCCCCACCCGTAACAGGCTGAACCAAATAATTTGCAGCCTCGCCCTTCTCATTCGCCCATCGACGCACTTCCTTGATCTGGGCATGGAGATCGGATGCCTCTGGAAAATAACGCACCTCAAGGGGTATAGAGACTCCACTGAGACGTTCTATTTCCCCAAGGCGGGCCAGATCATCGACACAGGCGAGTAGATAAATCGATTTGGGGTTAGGAAGCCTGCTGCGTAATGCTTTGAGAGCCGACTCAGCATCCATCGTGAGCCACCGAGCCAAGTCACGCTCTGGCTCTGGGTCTTCGGCAAAGTGACCGGCGGCTTCTTTCCAAAAGCCCGCTAAAGGGAGGTCTTTGAGGGACTCTTCGGCAGGAAGCCGTGACCAGGTCGCTTCTCCGGTCAAAAAATGAATTCGCTGAGCGTTATCCCACCAGGTCAGGTAAAGCGCATCCGATGAAGCATGCTTTGCGATCGCTTCTGAGGCCGTAGTCCAGAGAGCCATTCGGGGATTGGAGGCCGATGCGATGTTGACCTGCTTCTGTTGAGGATAAACCGTCGCATGTTCCACAATACCGTCTTCGTTGCGGTATTCGGCCACTGAGAGCGGGACATCGAGCCCTTGCGCTCCCCCCACACGATAGGTGGTCAACCGTTCAACTGGATAATGACTGGAAAACCCCAAATCACCCAATGGCACACGATCCTTGACCTCCACAACTTCATAAAGGGGGTCAAAGTGGCGATGCCACCACGGGGTCGAGGGCATCATCAATATCCCGAGACCGAGGAACGACAGGCCAAGGAGAAGGATGACTCTTTGCGACCAGGAGACCGGCGCCCTTTCCTCAGCGCGCATCTGCCCCGAGGAAAGGGATCGCCACAATCGACTCACGGGCGTCTTCTGATCAAGACATACCCAAGGATCAAGAGCCCACCCAGTCCGATCAAGACGGCAGGGATGTACTGCTGGTAATCGGGTTTCGCCTGCTTGGCCTCATCACGGAGCCGTGTATTTTCGTCCATGATTTCGGCGTAATCACGCAGCAAGGGAGACCATCCTTCGGTATAGGTAAAGCCACCCGGATTATTGTGGAAAATTCCCTTATACAACTTGATCAGATCATGTTCCCACATGTCGGCATAGATCCTTTCAATCCGACTCGGGTTATTCCCCTTGGACCAGAACAGCTGGAAAAATCCGCCGGCCGCATCCTTTTCAGGCGTAGGAGGCTGTGGTCTGTTTGTCTTCTGCCCTGTGAGGAGTCCTTCATTGAAGAGATCTTGGACGACCTTCTTGGCTTCTTGCTCAACCTTGATGCCCGCAATGGTTCCCTTGTCAGCAGCCTCCAGCGCAGACTCTGCAAAAGTCTTGGAATGGCAGTTGGAGCAGGTTTTAACCCAAAGTTCCTTGCGCTCTTCAAACCAGGGATGCTTGAGATTGTCTGCAATAGCGGTCGTAGGATTGAAGGCCCAACGGGCTTTTTTCACAAGGTTATGTGAGAACTGTCCATCAGCTTCGAAATGGCAGTACTGACAGGTCGGTGCCGTGTACTTCCCCTTCGTCAGTGCATCTTTCAGTGGTGCTTCAAAGTCCCAATTCTTCTTACCCAGCGTCTGATAGACCGTTCCATGTTTGGAGGTCATGTAGTTTTCAAACTCATTGTGATCGACACCGTTATGACAGGTCGCACATGCCTCTGGCTGACGCGCTTCAACCACTGAGAAGGTGTGGCGGGTATGACAGCCATCACACTTATTCTGCTGATAGTGGCACTGATCACAGCCCTGAGCGATTTCTCGCTCGGGCATTGCAGCCCAGATGGAGGTCTCTACATTCGCCTTCCAGTCAACCGCATGAGAAGGATGCCCTTTGTCCCACTGCTTCTGCGGCCACTCTTGTTCTTTTTCAGATTCAGCCTCGGCAAACTCGCCGACATGGCATGTGCCGCAACTGGCGCGGTCAGGCATCACCAACGCCTTGTCGTGTTCGATGGATTCGGCGTTGACCTTGCCATGACAGTCAATACATCCAACTTCGGTGAGCTTTTCCCCTTCCTTCAGCAGTGACTGCTGGACAAGATTACGCTCAATATCAGCCAACTTTTGTTTCTTGTAATAGCGAGGATCATTAGGATCTGAAAGAGACCGGATAGCTTCCAAATTGGAGTGCGTACTCTCCTTCCATGCATGATAGGCACCCGGCGTCAGGCTCTGATGACAAGAAACGCACATCTCACGCTTAAACTCACCGGGTACTGAAACCGGTGGCTTGTAGAAGTTTTTGGGATTCCAATAATTCTGGATGGGAATGGCATCCCAGTGTTGGGCAAACTTGCCCTTGCCGGGATGGTCCCGATAATACTGCTCCCTTAATTTCGGGAAGGAAGTGCCGTCTTCGTCTGCATTCGCAAAACCCGAGCTCAATAACAAGCACAGGAAAACGGTATGGAGTGCAAATTGAATCAGGCTTTTCATTATTTTTTTTCTCGGAAGACGCGCGAAAGGAGTCAGCAACAGAGCACCTAAACGGTGCGATCAGGATGCTTCATATTATAGTATCGCCACAATACTTTAGTAGTACATCCAGGGTCCGCCGCCCCACATGCCCCAGTTCATGGAGGCTGATTGCTGCATCGCAGCCGCCTGACGCTGCTCATCAGCGATTTCCTTTTCCAGTGCGAACTGCTGATAGCGCTGATAGGCCTGCTCATTTCCCCAGTAAAGGCAACGACAGTTCTGTGCATCGGCATAGACGTAATAGACATTGCCGTCCTTCTCGTGGGGAACCAGTTGCATTTGAGTCTGCGTCTGAATATGAGCAAGCTGCTCAGGCGTCGAGCCGAGTTTGACCTGAAAACCTGAGGCGGCGAGTGTTTGCTCAGTTTTTTGAGCCTTTTCAGCCAGAGTGGTACAGCCTGAAAGCGTCAGGGCTGCCACCATCGCGCCCATAAAGGCAACGTGACGGCAAGAATCTGAGGACGATAACGTTAATGACATCTGGTCTCTCCTTCCCCGACATCAACGGGTGAAATCCATGAAACGGTGGTTATAAAGTAGCAATGATAGACCGTGCTCAAGGCGAGGGCCAAGAAAGCCCTGCCTTACAACAGCGCAATGGCCTCTGAAAGTGTTCTTACAGGATGGACGGTGATTTCGCCAGATGCGATTCCAGCGGCATTCCGGCTGGCAACAATGGCGTGTTTAAACCCGTGTTTAGAAGCTTCACGGAGCCTCTCCTCACCATTTTGAACGGGCCGAACCTCACCATTGAGACCCAATTCACCGAAAACAACCCAATCAGCAGGAATGGGACGGTCCCTGAAACTTGAAATCACTGCAAGCAGAATCGCAAGATCCCCTGCCGTTTCCTGTAGTTTGAGTCCACCCACCAGATTTACAAAGACATCCTGCCCAAAGATGGGAACCCCGCCATGGCGATGAAGGATCGCTAGGAGCATTGCGAGACGATTGCTATCCATCCCAACTGCAACACGACGGGGCGATGGCAGTTGGGATTCATCCACCAAGGCTTGCACCTCCACCAACATGGGTCGGGTTCCTTCACGCATGACCATGACAACGCTACCCGGAGTTTCGCCTTCTCCTCGAGAAAGAAAGATCGCTGAGGGATTTTTAACCTCCTTGAGCCCGGTCTCGGTCATCGCAAACACGCCCAACTCATTTACCGCACCAAAGCGGTTCTTGAATCCTCGAATCACACGGTATCGGCTACCGCTATCGCCTTCAAAATAGAGGACGGTATCGACCATGTGCTCCAGCACCCGAGGACCTGCTAGCGCCCCTTCCTTGGTCACATGGCCGACGAGGAATACGGTGGTTTGAGTTTGTTTAGCAAGCCGAACCAATTGCGCCGCGCACTCTCTGACCTGTGCCACGGACCCAGGGGCTGACTGGAGTTGGTTGCTGTAGACCGTCTGGATTGAATCAATCACCAGATAATCGGGTGTCATCGATTGTGCAAGGGAGAGAATCCTTTCCAGCTCGGTTTCGGGAAGGACCTGCACATGGTCAACGGGAAGTCCTAACCGACTCGCACGCAGGCTGACCTGGCTGATTGATTCTTCACCCGTGATGTAAAGAACGCTCTGGGTTTGACTGAGGGCCGACGCGGTTTGGAGGAGCAGGGTGGATTTTCCAATCCCGGGATCACCACCAATCAGGATGGCCGATCCCTCGACAAGTCCTCCCCCAAGAACACGATCAAACTCCTGAAGCCCTGAGGGACGTCGAAGGACGGATTCTGCCTTGACGCTCGCCAGGGAAACCGGTTCTGCGCCCGCCGAATGCCCCGAATATCCTCCAGCGCGGCCCGATATTGAGGGTGTGCGATCCTCCAAGGATTCGACCATCGTGTTCCAGCTGGCACACCCCGGGCACTGCCCCGCCCATTTCGGCTGCCCATGACCACACTCTGTGCATCGATAGAGAACCTTGGGTTGTCGACTCACGCGGTGGCCTTTCGTGCAATGAGGTTCGTGTTCACAGTCTCTCGGTGAAGGATTTCGATGTCCACGAAACCTAAGGTTCGCATCCAATCGAGACTAGGCGTCAAACGCATCACATGATCCAAAGATTCATCGCTCAAGACATGGATGACCCAGTCCTCCAGAAGATCCCAACGATTCATCTCTTTAAACACCACAAAATATCCCCGCACCTCCTCTTGAAGCGCGCGTAAATGATGTTCCGGATCATCCATGCCATAGCGGTCGCCGTTAATGAAGTAGGCCCCAGGTTTCATCACGCGGATCATCTCCCGCATGACTTTCATCCGATAGCCATCCAGAAAGTTATGAATGGCATAGTTACTGATGACAAGATCCAGCGATTCCGCCGGCGTTTTTTCAAGGAAGGTCAGCGCATCCGTCAAATAAAGATTAAGTCTTCCATCTTCCACATCTTGCGCAAGATTCACTCGAGCCTGCTCCAGCATTGTGGGTGCAAGGTCAATTCCCTCCAAGTAAAGATCCGGTCGGGCATCGAGAAAGGCGCGAGTTGAAAGGCCACTTCCGCAGCCAATTTCAAGCGCTCTCAGTGCTGTTCCATCGGATTTAGAAGGGATCGTGGCCAGCGCTTCAGAGGAGCGTCTCGCACAGTCAGTTACCGCAGGACAAATCAACTGGAGGAAGGCATAGTCCTCGGCAAAAGCGCCTTTGAATTGATGCTCTGCCTTACTTTGGGTGGTCATGGGCTTATTCCCCGATCATTTAATGTTTTAGCGCTGATTCGATAGATGAACCCTGAATAGTCATCGGATACCAGAAGGGATCCATCTTTCAGTTCAAGTAAATCCACAGGACGCCCCATGACAGAGCCATCGGCCTTAAGCCAACCTTCGGCAAAGATTTCCTCTGAGACCGGTTGTCCCTTTTTAAACCTCAGCATCACCACGCGATAGCCATGCGGTACCGATCGATTCCATGAGCCATGCTGGGCAACCAGAAGCTGTCCCCGGAAGCGTTCGGGAAATGCAGATCCTTGATAGAAAAGAAGGCCCAGAGGCGCCATGTGCGCTGGAAACTCCCAGGCGGGTGGCGTTCTCTTCTGGCAAACGCCCTCGCGGCCAAATTCAGGATCGATGCCATGCGATCCAAAGCATTCGGGATAGCCAAAATGTGTCCCCTTCTGAACCCAATGATTGAGTTCATCGGGTGGGAGAGCATCACCCAGCCAGTCACGTCCATTTTCGGTTAACCAGAGATCGTTGTGATCCCCGAAGGTCAGCCCCACGCTATTCCTAAGCCCTTCCGCGAGGACTTCAGGTTTCGGATTTGAAGGATCTAGCCGAAGCAGTCTGCCCTCATAAGGACCTTCAGGTTGACAGATATTGCACGGCACTCCGACCGCAAGGTAAAGCTTGCCATCAGGTCCCGCCTTGAGGTACTTCCAGCCATGGTGCTTTTTGGCGGGAAATCCCTCAAAGACCGTAGAAGGCACTACCGGTGACTTTGACTGAAGTTTTTCAGCGGAGATGCTGCGGATCCCGGTCATGTCCGCGATGTACAGATTTCCGTGGAGAAAGGCCAGACCATTGGGAAAGACCAGATCCTTGACCAACACCCTGGCCTCATCGGCAATACCATCAGAATTTCGATCCAGAATGGCGTAGACCTGACCGGCATCACGTGAACCAATGTAGATCGTTCCATCATTCCCTAAGGCCATCGATCGTGCATCTTCCAAGGGCCCCGCAAACACGGTGACCTGAAAGCCATCGGGGACATGGATTTCAGGCACAGGATCACCTGGTTTCAGGGAGGCTGTCGCCGCTGTACAACCGCTCAGGATCAAGGACGCAAGCCAAAGCCACAAAGGTTTTTGATTCTTGATGATCACGCTGTTCAAAATAGGCTCGGATCGAGGTGTGTTGATTCTTGATTTATCTTCAGATGGCCCCATTATGGTATCTGGATATTTCATCGAGGATTCCTCCATGCGTATTTTCCTGTTCCTTCTCACCAATGCAGCCGTTCTGCTACTGGTCAGCGTCCTTTTCCATCTCTTTGGCCTTGGACACTATTTCTCAAGTCAGGGAATTCCCATACGGCTCGACAATCTCTTGATCTCATCCGCCGTCATTGGCATGAGTGGCTCATTTATTTCACTCATGATGTCGAAATGGATGGCCAAGCAGTCGATGGGCGTCTACGTCATCGACGCACCCCGAAATCAAACCGAATCATGGCTGGTTGAAACCGTCGCACGACAAGCCAAGACCCTTGGCATCGGAATGCCTGAGGTGGGCATGTTCAACGCAGCCGAACCGAATGCCTTTGCAACGGGCATGAGCCGCGACAATGCGTTGGTGGCGGTCAGCACCGGTCTTCTCGAGCGGATGCGACCTGAAGAAGTTGAGGCCGTTCTGGGGCATGAGATGAGCCATGTAGCCAATGGCGATATGGTGACCATGGGCCTTCTACAGGGTGTGGTCAACACGTTTGTGTATTTCCTGGCCACCATTGCAGGCTACGTGGTTGACCGCGCCCTTTTCCGATCCAGTGATGATGATCGGGGGGGGGTAGGACCTGCTTACTACATCACACAGATGATCGCGCAGATTGTGCTGTCGATTTTGGCCACGATGATCGTCATGTCCTTCTCTCGTTGGCGTGAATATCGTGCTGATGCGGGCGGTGCAAAACTCGCAGGTCCCCAGGGGATGATCAATGCTCTCCGGGAACTCCAGCGCGCTCATGAACCACAAGACCTTCCCGGTGAGCTTGCCGCCTTTGGCATTAGTGGAGGCGTGGGTGGAGGACTTTCAAACCTGTTCCTGAGCCATCCTCCGCTTGAAGATCGAATTCGCGCCCTCGAAGCCATGCGATAAGACATGTCTAACGAGTTAACGGTCATATCAGCCGGTCCTTTGGGCGTCATCCATGTTGTAGGCGATGACGCCCTAACCTTCCTTCAAGGGCAAGCCACACCGGATCTGCGCAAGTTAGCGAAGGGAGACTCCGTCTTCGCTGCATTCTGCAATGCACAAGGGCGCGTCATTGCGAATGGGTGGTTCCAAGGAATCGATGGCGGGTTTCGTCTGGTGATCAGTCAAGACCTGATAGCGCCTCTCATCAAACGCCTCAGGATGTATGTATTAAGGTCTAAGGTGTTGGTGAGCGACGAGAGTGATCATTCCCCTCTCTGGTTAGTTCAAGGATCTCAGGCCGATCTTTCATATCAATGGACGATTGTGGGACCTATGGGGATTCATCTCATAGCCGCAAATTTGGATGTACTGCCTAAGGACACACATCAACTCCACGGTCAATCCTTCCAACTGAGTCTGATCCAGACCGGTATTCCACTGGTGAATGGGAAGACCACTGAACGCTTCACTCCGCACATGCTATCGATGGACTATCTGGGAGGGCTCAGTTTCGATAAGGGATGCTATACAGGTCAGGAAATCGTGACACGAACCCAGTTTCTGGGAAAAGTTAAACGCTCGCTTCACCGATTTTCCAGCGATGACAGTATTGCGGTGGAGGAAGGAACACCACTGACTTGCTCAGCCACCGGAGAATCCGTTGGGGAACTCTTTACATGGGCACACCTACCCAACGGGGGGACAACTGGGCTCGCCGTCATCAGGAATGACGCCATCGCTGAGACGACCCTTGAAATCGGGGGGCACCGGATTGAAGCGACGTCCGTGGCCGGTGAATAACCGGCCAGAATGCTAGAGACTCTTGAAAACCTTCTCGGCCGCGACAAGCGTTCTTTCAATCACGACATCATCGTGAGCCGCTGAAACAAACCCGGCTTCAAATGCTGATGGAGCGAGGTAGACCCCCTCTTCCAGCATACCGTGGAAGAACTGGTTGAATCGTGCCGTATCGCAGGCCATTACATCCTGGAAGGAACGAACGCTCGGACTATCGGTGAAGAAAATGCCGAACATGCCACCCACACAATTGGTGGTAAAGGGAACACCTGCTGACTGTGCCCTCTCCGTGAGCGCCATCATGAACGCTGCTGTTCTAGACGAGAGTCTCTCAAAGAAACCCTCTTCCTCAATTAGCTCAAGGGTTCTGAGACCCGCCGCCATCGCCACAGGATTCCCTGACAGCGTTCCCGCCTGATAAACCGGTCCCAGCGGGGCCAAATGCCCCATGATGTCAGCTCTTCCTCCAAAAGCGCCAACCGGCATCCCACCCCCAATGACTTTCCCAAGGGTGGTCAGATCAGGACGAATCCCATAGTGACCTTGCGCGCCGCCCAGATCGACACGAAAACCCGTCATGACTTCATCAAAAATCAGCACTGCCCCCGAGGCATCACACACCTCGCGCAGAGTATCCAAGAAACCAGGCACCGGCGGAATGCAGTTCATGTTGCCGGCAACGGGTTCGACGATGACACAGGCGATTCGATTGCCTTCTCTGGCAAACAAGGTACGGACCTGTTCGGCATCGTTATAGGTCAAGGTGAGGGTATGCCGAGCCAGCCCCTCGGGTACTCCTGGGGAACTCGGTACGCCCAGCGTTAAAGCGCCGGAACCTGCCTTGACCAGGAGAGAATCTGAGTGGCCGTGATAGCACCCTTCAAATTTAACAATCGTGTCCCGGCCAGTAAAACCTCTGGCAAGCCGAATAGCACTCATGGTGGCCTCGGTCCCTGAGCTCACCATCCGGATCATATCCATGGAAGGGACCAACTTTAGAACCTTTTCTGCCATCAAGGTTTCACGAACGGTGGGCGCGCCAAAGCTGAGTCCTTCATCAACGGCCTCATGAACCGCTTTAAGTACTTCAGGGTGTGCGTGTCCCAAAACCATGGGCCCCCAGGATCCGACGTAGTCGATATAGGGCGTTCCGTCGTCTGCCCAGACATAGGCGCCTTTAGCCTTCTTGAAAAAGACGGGGGTGCCACCGACCCCTTTGAAGGCCCGAACGGGAGAGTTCACGCCACCAGGAATGACCTTCTGGGCGCGCTGGAAAAGTTCTTGATTCGACATGGTGCTCTCAAAAAGCCTTAGGCTTTCGGCAGGGTTACGCCCACCTGACCTTGATATTTACCACCCCGATCTCGGTAGGAGGTTTCACAGACCTCATCGGCACCAATAAACAGCATCTGAGCGACGCCTTCATTGGCGTAGATCTTGGCGGGCAAAGGTGTTGTATTGGAAAACTCCAATGTGACGTGGCCTTCCCATTCAGGTTCAAGCGGGGTCACATTGACGATGATGCCGCAACGCGCGTAGGTGCTCTTCCCGAGACAGATCACCAGAACATCTCGGGGAATCTTGAAAAATTCGACGGTGCGAGCCAGCGCGAATGAATTGGGGGGGATAATACAAACATCCTGCTGGACATCGACAAAGCTGCTTTGATCAAACTGCTTCGGATCGACAATGGCTGAATTAATGTTGGTAAAGATCTTGAATTCATTCGAGCAACGGACATCGTAGCCATAACTTGATGTCCCATAGGAGATCATTCGACTGTCACCGTCACGGCGAACCTGACCCGGTTCAAAAGGCGAGATCATGTCATGTTGCTCCGCCATTTGGCGGATCCAGCGGTCAGATTTAATACCCATCAGTCATTCACCACGGAAATCGTTGGAAAACGTGAACTATAGTCCCGAGAGAGAACTGCAAGCCGACCAGCCACCCGTAACGCTAAATCCCGATAAAGGGTTGCGGCGGGGTGGTCCGGACGCGCGAGCACCAGAGGCTTACCCCTATCTGCCTGTTCGCGGATACCCATATCCAGAGGCAGCGCTCCGAGCAGTTCCGTTTGATACTGCTCTGCCATTTGTGATCCCCCTCCTGAGCCAAACAAAGGCTCCTGATGGCCACAATTGGAGCAAATGTGGATACTCATATTTTCAATGATTCCCAACACCGGGATTCCGACCTTACGGAACATGGTCAATCCCCTTTGGGCATCCAGCAACGCAATATCCTGGGGGGTCGTCACAATCACGGCACCTGAAACTGGAATCTGTTGGGCCAGTGAAAGCTGAACGTCACCTGTCCCCGGAGGAAGGTCAATCACCAGATAATCTAGATCGCCCCACGCGGTTTGATTCAAGAGCTGCTGTAAAGCTCCGGTCACCATCGGACCTCGCCAAATCATGGCTTGGTCTTCCTCCACCAAAAAGCCGATCGACATGACCTTCATGCCAAACGCCACGTGTGGCTGGATCAAGTTGCCTTCCAGTTCAGGGCGACCGGACAGTCCGAGCATGTGAGGAACACTTGGACCATAAATATCGGCATCCAGAAGTCCAACTGAAGCCCCTTCCGCTGCAAGCGCTGATGCCAGATTAATGGCGGTCGTTGATTTTCCAACTCCCCCCTTGCCCGAGGCGACGGCAATGATGTTTCGAATGCCTTGAAGGGGTTTGAGATTCTTCTGAACCGCATGTGAGAGGACCTTGCTTGATACCTTTACGGTCACATCAGCAATGCCGGTAGCCTCACTGATGCGCGACCTCAAGGTGTCGGACACCGCCGATTCCAGTGAAGCTGCGGGGTACCCCAAGATCACCTCAACGACAATGGCATCTGTTGAAACAGAGATCGGGCCTACCATCTTTGCCGTTACCAGATCCTTCCCCAGGACTGGATCAATCCACCCTCTCAAAATGTCTTGAATGGTCGATGGATCAAGCGACATATGGATATCTCACAGCGTTGTTGTCCTCAGTCAAGATCGATTAGCGCGCCGTATTAAGGTGCAGATCGTTCGATTGCTCGGGAGAGCGTGCCTTTGAAGCCTGGATAGAGTCCTCTTGAGCCTTATGCTGGACACGCAACTCGGAGTAGTAGGTGAAGGTCCCCATAAACATGAACAATCCGAGGCTTGAGGCAATCAACCGGTTAGGCTCCTTCATCCAAAAAAGAATCCATTTGGGTTTAGCGAGCCCAATCAGGAAAACCACAGGTGAAAGTGCAATCAATAACAGCACGAACTTCATCATAATCACTCTCCAAAACGTTGATCGGTAACCCTTAGACTCAAAGCAGCCCGAGGGTTCATTCTCGGCGCCAGGTCGTCTTTCCCGCCGTATCCTCAAGCACGATTCCCTGATCGGCGAGCGCCTGACGTATCCGGTCGGCTTCCGGCCAGTTCTTCTGGGTCTTGGCTTCGTGCCTTGCGAGAATCATTGCATCAATCTGGTCATCGGAAATCTGACTTTCACCGGTGGGTGCAGGACTTTTCAGGAAGAGCTCAGGATCGGTATCAAGAAGGCCCAGATGGGAGGCCAATCCTCGAAGGCGCGATGCCAGAAGCCCTGCCAATTTGAGGTCGGATGTTTTTTGGCGGTTGATGTCGCGGGCAAGATCAAACAGGACGGCCACAGCTTCGGCCGTGTTGAAATCATCATTCATCGCCTCTTGAAAACGGACTCCGTAGTCATCCCCATCAAAATTGGAGTTGAGGCTCGTCACAGGGAGATCACGCAGCGCTGTATAGAGGCGGGTCAAACCCGCAAGGGCTTCATTCAAGGTGTCCTGACTGTAGTTCAACGGACTCCGATAATGGCTGTTCAAGATAAAAAAGCGAATGACTTCGGGACGATATTGCTTCAAGACTTCGCGCACGGTGAAGAAGTTGCCCAAGGACTTGGACATCTTTTCCTCGTTAACGCGGACGAATCCGTTGTGCATCCAGATGTTGACGAAACGCTCGCCTGTCGCTCCTTGACTCTGAGCAATTTCATTTTCATGATGAGGAAATTGAAGATCCATTCCACCGCCATGAATGTCGAAATGATTCCCGAGACAGCACGTCGACATCGCAGAACATTCAATATGCCAGCCCGGTCTTCCCTGCCCCCACGGCGATTCCCAGGAGGGCTCACCGGGCTTGGCCATTTTCCAAAGGACAAAATCGAGAGGATCCTTTTTGGCATCATCCACATCAACGCGAGAGCCTGATCGCAAATCCTCCAGCTGTTTTCCAGACAGACGACCATACGTTTCAAAGCTCTGGACGGCATAAAACACATCGCCATTCAAACCCACATAGGCATGCCCCTTGGAGATCAGGGTTTCTATCATCGCCAGAATTTCAGCGATGGAATGGGTTGCTTTGGGTTCATGGTCAGGTGGCAAAACGCCGAGCGCGCGTTCGTCTTCATGCATCGCATCGATGAATCGCTCGGTCAACGCTTGAAAGGTCTCACCATTCTCATTTGCCCGTTGAATGATCTTGTCGTCGATATCCGTAATATTGCGAACATAGGTCAATTGAAAGCCTGATGCTCTCAGGTGCCGAGCCACAACGTCAAAGGCCACCATGACCCTGGCGTGGCCCAAATGACAATAGTCATAGACGGTCATGCCGCAGACATACATCCGAAGCTTTCCCGGTTCAATCGGAACGAGAACTTCTTTCTGGCGGGTCAGGGTGTTGTAGATCTTGAGCATCAGTCTTTCAGTGCAATAGGCGCCATCAGCCGTTGCCTTAACCGGCCGGCAGGCAATAACAGATAAAGTTGGGCGAGATCTGGGCCATCATGGCGGCCGGTCAAGGCCAAACGCAACGGCATAAACAAGGCTTTGCCCTTGGCGCCCGATGCCGCCTTCAAGCCGGCAATGAAATTTGCATATTCTGTGGGATGCTCCTGATGGGCAGCCAAAGCTTCCCTGAAATACGAATCATCGGCTTCAATCACTTCTGTGGAAGCGAGCGGCTCATCGGTAAAGAGAATCTGCGCCCAAACGTGAGCGTCCTTAGGGAATTCACAGTTACTGCGAACCAACTCTCGGAATGCCGGTAAAGCATCCGGGGGGATCAATCCTCGAGTTTCAGGATGGAGCCAGGCATCCAGCTCGGCATCGGTCACCTGCCGCAGCACCAGACTCTGCCAATGGTGAAGATGGGCAATATCAAACCGGGCGGGAGATCGCCCAAGGGAAGACAGTTGAAATCCCGCTTTGAGACTAGGGAAATCCATCAAGGCATCGCTTTCGTAATGATGCCCGAGGCGAGCCATCAAATTGACGATGGCCAGGGCGAAATAGCCCGATTCCCGTAATTCGCGGATACTTCGACTGCCGTTGCGTTTGGAAAGCGGCGCCCCATCATCGCCCAGAATCAGGGCCGTATGAGCGTATTGCGGTACAGGCAAGTCAAGTGCCTGAAGAATCATGATCTGACGGGGTGTATTGGTCAGATGATCTTCGCCGCGCACCACGCGAGTCACTCCCATCAGCGAGTCATCAATGGCGTTACAAAAGAAAAATGCAGCGCTGCCGTCAGCTCGGCGAATGATGAAATCGCCGATATCATCGGTCAGAAACTTCTGAGGTCCTCGTCCACCATCATTGAATTCAATGCTCGTACCGGGATTCACCCGAAAACGTAAGGTGGGCTGAAGTCCCTTTTGGATACGCTGGGATCTCTCATCAGCCGTAAGCTTGGCGCATTTCCCACTGTAACGCGGGGGGCGACCGGATGAAAGCTGCACCTTGCGATGGATCTCGAGCTCCTGCTGGGTGCAAAAACAGGGGTATGCCTTGCCCGTCGCTTCAAGCGTTTCGTAATACGTGTGATAGACCTCACCGCGAGCAGACTGGAACCAATCCCGCGATGGCGTCGCATTCTGTGGGCCTTCTTCCCAGGAAAGACCCAACCAGTTCAGGTCTTCAAGGAGCGCCTCAACAAATACCGCCTCACTTCGTTCAGCATCGGTATCTTCAATTCTTACTAAGAACTGATCACCGAGCAATGCGCTAAAAAGAGCCGTGCGCGCATTCCCGATATGGATGAGCCCGGTCGGGCTTGGGGCGAATCGGGTTTTGATGGGATGTGTTGACATGGATAGCCGGGATTATAACGGATGGGCCACCGCTTAGAGGGCGGCCATGAGAATTGAAGGTTAGTCGACTTGGGACGGTTCAAACCGCCATAGCCCGCTGGGCTCAAGTTCGAGGATTGCATCGAATGTAAGCGAGGATTCATTCGAAGCCTCCCAACGCTCTCCGCTTCCCATAATGATCACCGTCAAATGCCGTTGCTTGAGGAGGTCGAAAACACGGGATCTAGCCTCGGGGGCCATGTCACGGCAGGGGTTTGCCATGACAACCACTTGCGGCTCCGTAATCAGAATGCGGGCAAAAGAAACCTGTCGTTGTTCATGAGGGGATAACAAACTATCCCACTCCTGCTCCTGATCCAGACCGCCTGCTCGACCCAAGATATCGGTCATTCCAACCAACTCAAGCACTTCAGCGATGTCTTCATCGGTGAAAACACGCTCTCTACGCTTTGAAACCAGAGCCTGGCGCAAGCTTCCCGGAGGGATATACGGACGATCGGGCAAAAAGCGAATTTCCTCAAGACTGGGCCGAATGACCGTTCCGTTACCCGCATCGTAAATACCTGCCATCGCTTTAAAGAGGGCATCTCTGGCCATTTCATCACCGCGGATCAGCACCCAGTGTCCCGGCTGAATAGAGACTGAGAGGCTCTTGACCAGTACCCGCTTATCAATGGGAGACAGGAGAGTGACGTCATCAAAGCCGACATCACCTTCCGACTCTTTAAGATCCAACCCTGAAACGGTCGATACCTGAGCGACTTCAATCAGATACCAAAGACTGATCAAGCGCTGGATGACCGCAGCGAATGAGGAAAGGGACTGAAACTGAGTCACGATCAGAGAAAAGGCCCCGACCAACATGGAAAAGGCCATGGCCGATTGAGTGACCACCCCGAACTCAACCTTACCCTTGATGTAAAGCGGCGCGACCAGCAAGACCGGAATGATTTGAATCATCCAGTTATAGCCGGTCGTAAAAAAACCTAGGTTCCGATTCACACCGATAACGATGCGCCAATTTGAGACTACACGTTCAAAAAGACGAAGGATTCGACCCCGCAAACGTATTTCATGATGGAGCAAGGCGATGGACTCGGCGCGCTCACGGACATGAATCAAGCTGGCGCGAAAGGAGGCCTCACGGTCCAGCTGTTTGTAATTCAAATCGACCAGGCGGGCCCCCAGAAAAACAGTCAGAAGAGTCCCACCAACGGCATAAAGGATGGCTGCACCAAAAAGCCAAGGGCTGATCATCCAAAGAACGCCCGAAAAGGCAATGACGGTGAAAAGACCATTCAACGACATCAGAATAAAAGATAAGGTCACCGTCGTGAATGTCTTCACATCCTCAGCAATTCGTTGATCGGGATGTTCCACACCGCTCTGTCGGATCAAGTCATCGTTCATGCGGTAATAGACGAGGGGCGAGACATACAGCCTGACGAACTGATGTGTCATGAATTCACGCCAAAGAAGACCGAGACGTTCCTCACAAAAACGAAGAACGACGGCAACCACGGTGAGAAGGACGAAGACAGCGCCCCACAAGAGGGACTGCTCAATGAACAGGGGCTGATTTCTGTCAGCCAAAGCCGTCATGAAATCACGGCCAACATAACTATTGAGAATGTTCAACCCATTGAGAATGAGAAGCAGAACCAACAGGGCAACAAAGAAGCGGAATGCACGCCCCCCTTGGGGAGAGCGACGAAAGTTCCCTATGAGCCGGGTAAATAATCCCCAACCTTGGTCGTTAATGGGCAGGCGGAACATGGATAGAGCTTACGACATGTAAACAGGAATCCATTCTATCAGTCACTACACGGAATCCATTCCCAATCAAAAGCCAACTTCACCACCTGACTTTTGGGTTCGAATATCCAGCCGATCGCAATCCCGGTAGACTGTTACGCTAGCGACAGACTGCAAATGAACATTGATTTCGGGAGGATCATAATGAAGCTTGTCACTCTTCTTTCTAGAACGATTGCACCAGCTCTTCTGTTGAGCATTATCCTGAGTGGTAACGCACAGGCCATCGGCTACTGGGGGACCTATAGTTCCACGATGTGGGATACGCCTTATCAGTATTTCACCGATGAGGATTGGAAGATCGCTGAAGATTCACTCCAAGACACCCTCAATACGGCCAAGGATGGAGAACCGCGTGCATGGTCCAATCCCAAGACCAAGTCATCCGGTGAATTCACCGTACTCAAGACCGTTGCCCGAAAAGGACAACAGTGTCGTGAGGTTAAGATGATCGCATCCGCCAAGAAGCTTCGCAGGGTCTCAGGGATTGCCTTCTGCCCCGCTGAAGGTGGTGGCTGGGTTGCGATCCCAGGTCATACCCGCAAAAAGTACTAAATCGGACTGAGCCCCCATGAACCTCATTCTTGCCCTTTTCATGGCTACGAGCCTGACCTTCGGGTTTGGCGCTGTCGCTGCCCCCCCTAAAACGGAGAAAGCCCCTGTGACCACCACTGCACCGAAAGTCAAGCTGCACACCAGCCTTGGTGATATCGTCATTCAACTTAATGCCGAAAAGGCACCGGTAACCACCGCCAACTTTCTCGGTTACGTCAAGGATGGCTTCTACGATGGCACCATCTTCCATCGTATCATCAAGAATTTCATGGCTCAGGGTGGCGGATTCACTGAAAAGTGGGACCAGAAGACCACCAAGGCACCCATTGAAAACGAAGCCGATAACGGACTTTTAAACAATCGCGGAACGATTGCCATGGCCAGAACGTCTGACCCACAGTCAGCAACGGCCCAGTTCTTCATTAACTATGTGGACAACGGCTTCCTGAACTTCAAGAGCAAAACGCCCCAAGGCTATGGTTACGCCGTCTTTGGTGAAGTGGTTGAAGGCATGGATGTGGTCGACAAGATGGCAACTGTTCCTACCGGTCGTGGGGGCCCGATGCCGACGGACGTTCCACAAACTCCGATCGTGATCTTGTCTGCAACCCTCGTTGACGCCAAGTAAATCCAGGCTTGTGACAAGACGGGAGACGCTCTTTGTTTCGGATCTCCACCTGACGGCGGCCCGACCCGAAACCGTCTCCCGTTTTCTTCAGTTCCTCTCTGAAAGGGCTCCCGAAGCGGAGCAACTTTTCATTCTTGGCGATCTCTTTGACGCCTATCTGGGTGATGACGATCTTTCCTCACCCTACCGCGAAGTCAGAGCCCACTTGCGGCGATTGACCCAGGGGGGGACGCGTGTTTTCTTTCAGGCGGGAAATCGCGATTTTCTCATGGGTGAAGACTTTGCCGAGGACACTGGAGTGGCCCTCCTTGGGGACCATGCCGTGGTTGACCTTTATGGCACCCCCACTCTTCTGACCCATGGCGATCTTCTCTGTACCGATGATGTGGGGTACCAGAACGCCCGAAAGCGCGTTAGAACTCCCGAATGGCGCGCCTACGCGCTCGGGAAACCGCTCTGGCTCCGTCGCCTCTATGCCCGTTGGTATCGATTTAAAAGTGGCCGGGACAAAGGCGGCAAAACGCTTGAAATCATGGATGCCAATTCGGATGCCATCCTTGAAGCCTTCATGACGCATGAGGTAAAGCGACTGGTGCACGGCCATACCCATCGCCCCGGATTTCACACCCTTGAAACCTCTTCCGGGCGCTGTGAACGAGTGGTTCTGCCCGAATGGAGTCACAACGAATGGCTTCTTGTAATTGATGAAACGGGAGCCCGACAGGAAACCTTTCCCTGGATGGAGAGCCCGTCAGATCTTTCGGCAATCCCATCAAGAACCTAAGATCACCGTATAATCCAACCTGTTCCATCAAATGTATTCACGGGTTAAATCCATGCGCCCCAATCCCCTCAGCGTCATCCTGTCCGCTCGTTTATTTGGGAAATTTGTGGTCCTGAGCACGGCCTTACCGCTCTGCATTGTGGGAAAACCCGCCTATGCCGAAGATGATTCCGCACATCTTCAGGCCCACAAGAAAACCGCACCCTACTATCAGGATGCCCAACTCTGTCGGTCCCGATCAAAAGTTGACCCTCTTCCGGATGGCGCCGATCCTGCGATAACGATTGATCCTTCGAAATATCTCTCCTGCATCAACCAGATGGGATACCACCAGGAAGCAAAGACGGATCCATTCTTGGTGGCCATCCATCGTTGCGAGAGCCAGAAAACTAAATCGGTCTCAGCAAGTGGCGAGGTCATTCATCGTTCACCCTCACAGGCGCAAGTTCGCGCCTGTCTTGCGACGCGGGGATTTCCGAGTGCGGGCACACCCCCGAATCCGAATGCGCCTGTAGCGGCAAACCAAAAGCAGTCAACGAGTGACACCCAGCCCCCGCGGGCCGCGCCATCAACCCCCTCGACAAAGCCTTATGGAGTCCATTCGGATGAAGGCCAGGTCGAGACCGTAGTCATTCCACCCCGAAATCGGTAACCGCGCCCTAGGTTGAAAGGCCGTTGCTTAAAGCCGCCAGCCGATCCAACTCAGTATGAGTGAAGCCTGCTTGAGTTCGGGCTTTGACATTAAAGGGCCCACGAACATCCCCCGACAAAAACCTTTCGATTAATTGGAAGTAAGCCGTTTCGGGATCAATACCCTGCTTCTCGGCCGCCCATCGGAACCAATGGCTTCCGAGTGCTACATGACCTACTTCCTCCCTGAGAATCAGGCTCAAAACCTCAACGGTTTTCACATCCCCCTGACGTTCAAACTTCTCGATCATTCCTGGGGTGACATCGAGCCCACGGGCCTCCATGAATCTTGGAATAAGAGCCATCCGAGCCATTAAATCATCGGCGGTTGATTCAGCGAGTTCCCATAGTCCGCCATGCGCAGGATAGTCGCCATAGCGGGCCGACAATTCAGCCATACGGGCAACAACGGCCTTGAAATGACTCGCCTCCTCCACGGCAACGCCCAACCAGTCGCGGCGAAAGGCTTCTGGAACATCACGAAAACGATAGGCAGCATCCAAAGCGAGATGAATCGCGACAAATTCGATGTGCGCCACGGCATGAAGAAAGACCTTGAGGCCTTCCGGATCGGTCATCGAACGTCGCTTCAGTTGGCGCGGCATGACCCATTCGGGTTTATGCGGAAAAAGGACGGCGACGGTGGATTGGGGTTCGCCCTTGAAGTCTTCAAGTGGACCCCCCAATGAGAGGATATAAGCCAGTTGCTCCATGGCATCGAGTTTGGTCTCGACCTCCGATGAAAAAAGGCAACCTTCTATGATGTCCTGAATTTGCTTCATGCCGGGGACTTCGAATCGTGAGGTATAGAATTCACTGATGAGCGACATGCAAAGAACGACGAGACCATCAGGATTCCCCAAAAAACGTCTGATGCGCAATCCGCATCGAAGCCGTTTGGGTGGTGTATGCGCAGGCCTTTCAGATTATACGGGGCTGAGCCAGACCCTGTTCCGCCTCCTGTTTCTGGTCTCCCTTTTCTTCGGTGGCTTCGGGCTTTGGCTGTATCTGATCTTTTGGCTCGCTCTCCCCTCGAGGGACACTGTTCCTCTCTCCAATGCGTCTCTCATCCTAAGGTGGCATCTTTTTAAGATCGGACGAAGTGTGGCCAAGCTTCATCGGACCCAACCCGTAATGCTTGCCGATCAGGCACAACTCGCCTACGACGCCATCCGACGCCTAGCCCCTCAAATCGACCTTCAGAAAGACCAGAACCTGGCTTCGGAGACCGCCCGTCTTGCACTCATCGAATTCCCTTCCCTCTTGGAACAAATTCAACGGGCTGGAAACTTAATGAGCGATGCAAGACCCGATGACCGTATCAGAGCGCTTCGATTGGCATTTGAAAGCACCTGCAACAGCCTCATCGATGCGTCGCGCGCTGCACTCGAACCCTCGGGATGGCGCGATTCAATCGCTGTTGATGACGAGGTGGAAACATTCCGAGCGACACTCCGTCCCTTGAGCCGGCAGCTTTCAACCGAAACATCAGCCATTGTCATGGAACGTCTCAAGGGCATTGAAGTGCAGCTTGAAAAGTTGCTCACACTTTCGGACGCGGCTCTCAATGACTTAGGCCCCGTGAGCGGTCATGAAATTCGACGGATTGCCTTCACATTCCTTCCGGAGACCCTGGCGGCGTATCTCAAGATCCAGAGCCCTCTCGCCCGATCCGAACCCCTTCGGGACCAAAAAACAGCGGAGGATCTCCTCAATGATCAGCTGGAGCTTCTCGATCAGACACTCCAGGCATATGCCAAAGCGGTGTATGAACTTGACGCCAAGGGCCTCCTGATTCAGGGGCATTTCCTCAAAGAAAAGTTCAGCCACCAGACGTCACCGAAACCCGTCATTCAACCGAAGGACTCCCAGCCATGACCATCCGCGGCATTCATCACGCCTCTGTCCTCGTGACCGATCTCAATCGCGCCCGAGAATTCTACGAAGGCATACTCGGTCTGAGCATCAACCCATCTCGTCCTGGGAAATCCTTTGATGGATTGTGGTACGACGTGGGGAATGAACAGATTCACCTGATCGTAGCCGATGCCCACGATCTTGGTGATGAAACAGCCCTGTATCCGGGCATCCGAAGGCATGTCGCGCTGCGTGTTGAGGACTTGAAAGGCCTCGAGACTCGCATCAGGGCTGCAGGACTTCCGATCTTTCCCAGCAGCTCAGGCCGACCGGTCCTTTTTTGCCGGGACTTTGACGGGAATGCCTTTGAGCTGATCGAAAGCTAGTGCTTCGTATCGCCTAAAAGGACTGCAGACCCGGAACGATCCAGCCTGGGTCTGCGTCCATGAGATATTTTTTGGCCCTGAATCTCGCCAACGTGGACTCGGCGTCGTCAAGGTCGCGATGCGCCCGACTCACCCAGGTGTCCCCCCAGTAGAAGTTGCAGCTGGTCTCAGCCCTCAAAAGTCGTTGATGGGCGGCTGACATCACTTCAGCCTCCTGACGTCCCAATTCGCGCTGAGGCGCTTCACTCAGTGCTCGATGAATCTCATGGCTGACCTTGCGGATCCGATTGAGCGTTTCGAGTTGTGCCGGGGCCCCGGCCCATTGGTTAAAGTCCTTGCCGTTATGCCATTCGGTATTCCAGGCCCCCGTCTCTACCTGAACCTCGCCATGCGTCCCAAAGGCATCGAGGTAGTCATGAACATAATTCGGACGGATCGGACCGCCTGCGCGCGCATCCTCAAGAAGCCCCCCATAAAAGCCGCCCCAGAAATTGGACTCCAGCTGCGTGTTCCGATACCAGGCACCATTCTCGCCATCACTGCAGGTCGTCACCAGCGGGTGATCAACTCCGGCGGTCAACAGGGACACTTCCGCTTTAAAGGCGTCATAACAGGTGCCGTTCGCCAGTGCATTGGAGAGTTCGCGGTGGCGAACGATGACGATGATTTCGGCACCTTCGTATCGCGCCACATGAGGTTTGAAAAGACGTTCGCCCTCACTCATCGGTGACAGCGGCTTCACGTGTTCGCTGTCAACAACGACATAGCGATACCCCAGTTCGCTGAGCAGAGGGATCATCTCCATTGAGAATCCAAGCTCAGGGGGCCAGAAGCCCTTAAAGTCCTGTCGCCAGAATAAGTGGGAGCCCTGCTTGAGCCACCCTTCAAGGTGATCCCGCCAATCCTCAGATGGAATCAGAGGAAGGACCGGATGATAGTAGGCTGTCCCCAGAATCTCGATGATCTGACGGTTCTGTAAGTGCCATAACAAGGATCCACAGTCGACAATCCCGTACACCGCGTGCTGAAAGGATTGACTGGAGAGCGTTTCGAGGAGGCTGCCCGAAAGCGAAAGATGGACCTTCGCCACTTCCTCATAGGACCAAAGAAAGCGGGCGATCCGATCATAAGCAAACAGAATCTCGCGGGCCTCCTGAGGATTCTGCTCAAGGAGCAGCTCCAGGTTGCCATGCGGCTGATGAAGATTCAGGACAAGCGCGTGATGGATCACAGTCATGTAGTCTTGGGTATTCCGTAAGCAGGAACGAGGCAGGAAGGTGCAAACTTAAAGGCGCATGACACCGTGCTGTCTTATTATGAATGCCAACGCACCCGATTGGGGCAATCAAGGCGGCGATTTGCCCCGTCTCAAGGGAAATGATCTCTTTCCCCTCAATGACAGATTAGGCCGGATTGGCAAATGTCTGGTCCTGTATCTGCCGAATTTGGTCACGTAAGCGAGCGGCTTCTTCAAACTCAAGATCACGGGCTGCTGCATACATGCGATCTTCGAGTTGTTTGATCATTTTTGCTGCATCCTTGGCAGTGACCGGGGCATGCGATTCTTCGACCTTTCCCTTTTGTCCGCGTTTGCGGCCGCTCGTCGCAGACTGTGCACCGGGAATGGGAAGCTCGAGGATATCCTGAACCCCCTTGACGATACTTTTGGGTGTCAGACCATGGGCTTTGTTGTAAGCCTCCTGTTTATCCCGGCGGCGCTGCGTCTCATCTAGAGCGCGCTCAATGGATCCTGTGATGACATCGGCATAAAGAATGGCTTTGCCATGGACATTTCGAGCCGCACGTCCAATCGTCTGAATGAGGGATGATGTGGAGCGGAGAAATCCTTCCTTGTCCGCATCCAGAATGGCAACCAAAGAGACCTCGGGAATATCAAGCCCCTCCCTGAGAAGATTGATCCCGACCAGAACGTCGAACTTACCCAGCCGAAGATCTCGAATGATCTCGACCCGTTCCACCGTATCGATATCGGAGTGAAGGTAGCGGACGGCGACATCATGTTCATACAAGTATTCGGTCAGATCCTCCGACATCCTTTTCGTGAGCGTTGTCACCAGGACCCGCTCGGACTTTGCAGCACGCTCCCGTATCTCAAATAGGAGATCCTCGACCTGTCGCGTGACCGGACGAATTTCTACGACAGGATCAATGAGCCCTGTCGGACGAACGACCTGTTCAATGATGGCGCCGGAATGTTTGATTTCGTACTGCCCGGGAGTCGCCGAAACATAGATTCTTTGCGGCGAGCGTTCTTCAAATTCTTCGAACTGAAGGGGGCGATTATCCAGCGCCGAGGGCAAGCGAAACCCATAATCGACCAGCGTTTCCTTTCTGGATCGATCCCCTTTGTACATGGCGCCCAACTGGGGAATGGTCACGTGGCTTTCATCAACGACCAGGATTGCATCATCGGGAAGATAATCGAAAAGGGTCGGTGGTGGCTCTCCTGGGCCCCGACCGGATAAATAGCGTGAGTAGTTCTCAATACCGGAACAATAACCGACCTCTACCATGATCTCGATATCAAACAATGTCCGTTGCTCAAGCCGCTGCGCTTCCACCAATTTGTGTTCATCGCGAAGCTGCTCAAGGCGCTTCCTCAAATCCACCTTGATCTGTTCAATCGCTTCCAGAATCCGCTCTCTGGGCGTTACATAATGCGTCTTGGGATAGACCGTATAACGTGCTGTCCTTGAGAGGATCTCTCCCGTCAAAGGATCGAACAGCGAAAGTCGCTCGATTTCGTCATCAAAGAGCTCTACCCGCAAGGCTTCTCGTTCCGATTCAGCAGGGTAGATATCGATGACTTCTCCGCGCACCCGATAGGTGGCGCGCCTGAGCTCCGTATCGTTACGGGTGTACTGAAGCTCGGCAAGACGACGCAGCAGGGTCCTCTGGTTGATCATGTCTCCCCGGACCAGATGCAGCACCATACTGAAGTAGGATGCAGGTTCGCCCAATCCATAGATGGAGGAGACGGTCGCGACGATAATCGTGTCACGCCTCTCAATCAACGCTTTGGTCGCAGAGAGCCGCATTTGCTCAATATGCTCATTGAGCGAGGCATCCTTTTGAATGTAGGTGTCTGAAGAAGGGACGTAGGCTTCCGGCTGATAATAGTCGTAGTAGGAAACGAAATATTCCACCGAGTTTTCGGGAAAGAATTCCCGCATCTCACCATAGAGCTGCGCCGCCAAGGTTTTGTTCGGAGCCAAGATCAATGCGGGACGCTGTTCTTTGGCAATGATATTGGCAATGGTGAAGGTCTTGCCCGAGCCTGTGACCCCAAGGAGGGTCTGATGCACCAAGCCATCGTGGAGCCCTTCGATCAGTTGTCGAATCGCTTCAGGCTGGTCACCTGAGGGCTCAAACGGGCTATGCAGAGTGAAGGCCTTCCCTTTCACCGGGTTCTCCTTCTGGTATTGCCTGAGTTCCTGATCCATTTCGCCTCAATTTGACCGACACCGAAACGAACCCCTATGTCTTTAGAGTTCTCGCGACAGTCTTTATTCGCCTGCCTTGCCTATTGTAAAATATAGGGTTTTCGACACTAGATCAGCCGGTTGTTTCGGGAATGACCGAATTGGCAGATCTAGCCTCACCCTAGCCCCATCTTCAACGCGACTTTGAGCCATGCAGCATACTCTTTCCCACCGTGTCCTCTCGATCAAGCCATCCCCCACTCTGGCAGTTACTGCAAGAGCCGCCGCCATGCGGGCTGCGGGAAAGGACATTGTCGGACTGGGGGCGGGCGAACCCGACTTCGACACTCCCGACCATATCAAGGCGGCTGCCATTGCAGCTATTGAATCGGGCTTCACCAAGTACACCGCTGTCGATGGAACGGCTAGCCTCAAGAAAGCCATCGTCGACAAGTTTCAGCGTGAAAATGGATTTAACTACACTCCGAAACAGGTTCTGGTCTCCTGCGGTGGCAAACAGAGTTTCTACAACCTGAGCCAGGCCCTGATCAATCCGGGTGATGAAGTCATTATTCCTGCACCCTACTGGGTGTCCTACCCCGACATGGTTCTCCTAGCAGAGGGTGTTCCGGTCATCATTAATGGACCCCAAAGCCAACAGTTCAAGATCACTGCGGATCAGCTTGAGTCTGCGATCACGCCAAAGACCCGGCTCTTTGTCATCAACAGTCCCTCGAATCCCAGCGGGATGGCTTACAGCAAAGAGGAACTCGCCGCTCTCGGCGCTGTCTTGCGGAAGCATCCGAATATCATCATCGCCACCGATGATATGTATGAACACATCCTCTGGGGCGATCAGACCTTCGTCAACATTCTCAATGTCAACCCGGATTTCTATGACCGAACCATGGTCCTGAACGGGGTTTCCAAGGCGTATTCGATGACCGGCTGGCGAATTGGCTATGCCGCAGGTCCTGAGTGGCTCATCAGCGCCATGACCAACATTCAGTCCCAAAGCACCTCAAACCCGACTTCAATTTCTCAGGTGGCCGCAGAAGCAGCCCTGAATGGCGACCAGACCTTCATTCAGAACATGTGCAAGGCCTTCAAGGAGCGTCACGACTATGTGGTGGCCGCCATGAATGAGATCCCGGGCGTCGATTGCCTCAGCACCGATGGCACGTTCTACGTGTTGCCTGATATGAAAAAGGTGATCGAGAGACTGGACGGCATCGATGATGATCTCGGACTTTCAGAGTTTCTCATCGAAAAGGCGGGCGTTGCGGTCGTTCCTGGATCGGCGTTTGGGGCCGATGGCCATATCCGACTGTCCATTGCAACCAGCATGGCCAATCTTGAAAAAGCGGTCAGCCGCATGCAATCGGCTCTGGCCTAATCCAAGTCAGGGGGCGTTAGTCAACGCCCCCTCCTCTGCGATTAATCGACTTTCAGTCCTTTGAGGTAGTTGCGGAAACCGGTACCGATTTCCTCATGCTTCAGAGCAAGCTCAACGGTTGCCATCAGGTAACCGAGTTTGGAACCACAGTCATAGCGCTTGCCTTCGAACTCGAAGGAGAGAACCGGTTCATCGCTCAACAGCATCGCAATGGCATCGGTGAGCTGGATTTCACCGCCCGCCCCGCGAGTGACCTTGTTCAGGCAATCGAAAATCCCAGGCGTCAGGATATAGCGACCGACCACTGCCTGATTGGAAGGTGCATTCTCAGGCCGCGGTTTTTCAACAATGGCTGAGAGCTTGGCCAAACGCTCCCCACAAGGCTCGGCCTTGACGATGCCATAGCTCTGGGTTTCTGAGGGGTGGACAGGCTCAGTCCCCAAAATCGAACACTGCCATTCGTTATAGACCTCGACCATCTGCTTCATGCAGCCGCGAGATCCATCGTCGACCATATCGTCGGCCAAAATCACGGCGAAAGGCTCATCACCAATGATAGGTGCGGCGCAGTTCACGGCATGTCCAAGACCCAGTGGCTCAGCCTGACGAACATAAACACAGTTAATCCCTGGCGGAACGATCGACTGAAGCGCCTTGAGGACCTCCGTCTTGCCGCGTGTCGCAAGCTCATTTTCCATCTCATACGCTTTGTCGAAATGATCTTCGATCGTGCGCTTGGTGCGGCTGGTGACAAAGACCAGCGTATCAATTCCAGCAGCAACGGCCTCTTCAGCAGCGTACTGAATCAAGGGCTTATCGACGATCGGCAACATTTCCTTGGGACTTGCCTTGGTCGCAGGAAGGAATCGGGTCCCGAGACCTGCAACAGGAAATACGGCCTTGCGAACGGTTTTTTTCATGGATGAACGTCCTGAATAATTAAGACAAACCAGGTTGGCTCGATGCGCCCTCCGTCCCTGGCGGACATATCCTAGCGCGAAGACATTGGAAAAGGGATAGTCACTCAGCCTGGAGTGTCTTCGGCCTCGATGAAGATCAATGAGGAGAAGGGCCCCGTCGGGCGAATCGCGCCCCAATACCGGCAAGAGGGACAGCGCCAATAGAGTTCAGCTGAGCCAAAGCCACACCGTTCACAGCAGAACTTTTGACCGCCGGCGACGCCCTCCTTGAGAAGATCATAAAGACGCTGGAGTCTTGAGGGACCCAGAAATGTGTCCTGCACCAAAAAACCAATGGCATGTGCCACAGCATGTGGCTCAGGAGTCTCCTCAAGAATCGGGAGCAGATAATCAATGGCGGCCTGCCCCCCTTGAAGGCGACTCAAACGATCAGCGCGCTCAATGGCGGCTGCAACGATCCGATAGGTGGAATAAAGATAATCAAGATACTCGATCAGCTCACGTTCCTGACCCAGGCGTTCGGCACAGAGGCCGATCATGGGGAGAACAACAGCGAGAAAAACGGGATTCTGTGACTCGATGCTCCGAAAGCTATCCAGTGACTGACGATATTCTCCCTTGCTGTACTCCAAGCGCCCTTTGGCCAGGGTTGCACGGACGCTTTTGGGATCGTCCTCAAGCGCCTGACTCAGCAAATCTCTTGCATCTTTAAGACGATGCAAGGACATGGCCTCTTCAGCAAGTTCACAAAGAAAATGAGCAGCTGTCTCGCCATGTTTGGGCTTCATGGTCTGACGCAGTTCCAGAATACAGTCAATGGCTCGATGCCAATCCTTCTGTTGCTGATACAGCAGCAGCAATTGCTGGAGAGCCGGCTTGCCGTGACTGGGACTTTCCTTCAGCGCAAGGAAAAGCGTTTCAGCACGGTCATAAAGTCCTGCGCTCATGAAATCGAGAGCCAATTCAAAATCAGCGCGGGCACGATCGGAATCAGGGACGTCCGTCACCTTTCGCAGCCTTGAATGAATGTCGATGGCCCGTTCCACATCCCCGCGGCGACGGAAATGATTCCCTAGCGCCATTTGGATTTCGCGTGACTCGCTATCTTGAGCCAGAATCTCGCCGACCGTCTCGATGGCCTTGTCGGTTTTTTCGTCAAGTAGATAGTTAAGACCCCGACGATAGGCTTGCGCCAGAGAGGATCGACCTTCGGCCTGACGGATCTTTTCCTCCCGACGTCTGGCCGCATACCAACCGGAAGCCGCTGCGATCGGAAGCAGGAGGGCGATCAGATCGGTGTACTCCAGTTTGAGCCTCCCAAAGATTGATGCGTCAGAGTTGAACCAAGAGATCGAAGCGGATCATCTCATAAAAAAACCATGCTCAGACATAGCCTGGCATGGTTTGTTTATCCCGACGATACGGAACTTCATCAATCAGGGTTCACCCTGTCTCGAAGATCCTTTCCGGGCTTGAAATGAGGAACGTATTTCGCGGTCAGTTCAACCTTGCTCCCCGTCTTGGGATTACGGCCGGTCCGAGGCGCGCGATAGCGGACGGAAAAGCTTCCAAACCCTCTTACTTCAATTCGGCCGCCGGTAGCCAGGGTATCGGCCATATGGTCGACGATGGCCTTGACCGCCGCCTCAACATCGCGGGCTGCAAGTTGAGGGTATTTAAGACTGAGGATCTGTATCAGGTCTGACTTTGTCATAGGACGAGCACGTCAGGGGGAAGGATGGCCCTCCCCCTTCGGATTAACCGCTTACTTGTTTTCCATCTGTTCCTTGAAGATGTCACCGAGGGTCGGCATCGCGCTGGATGCAGCCTGGGTGTACCCCTTCATGGCTTCGGCTTCATCTTCCTGATCCTTCGCCTTGATGGAGAGCGTAATGGACTTGCTCTTCTTGTCGACGCCCATGAACTTGGCTTCCACTTCGTCGCCAACATTCATCTGAGTGCGCGCATCTTCGATACGATCGCGAGAGATCTCGGACGCACGAAGGTAACCCTCTACGCTGTCAGCCAGCGTGATGACAGCACCCTTGGCATCCACTTCCTTGACGATACCGCGAACGAGGTCGCCCTTTTCATGGGTGGCGAGGTAGTTCTGGAAGGGATCCTGTTCCAGCTGCTTGATACCAAGTGAGATCCGCTCACGTTCAGGATCAATGGCAAGAATGACGGTTTCAACTTCGTCGCCCTTCTTGTAATTGCGGATCGCCTCTTCGCCCGGAGTGTTCCAGGAAATATCGGAAAGGTGAACCAAGCCATCGATGTTGCCGTCGAGACCGATGAAAACACCAAAGTCGGTGATGGACTTGATGGTCCCGCTGATCTTGTCGCCCTTGTTGTGGGTTGAAGCGAATTCGTCCCAAGGGTTGTTACGGCATTGCTTCATACCGAGTGAAATACGACGACGGTCTTCATCGATATCGAGGACCATCACTTCACATTCATCACCCAGCTGAACCAGCTTGGACGGATTGACGTTCTTGTTGGTCCAATCCATTTCTGATACGTGAACCAGACCTTCAACGCCCTCTTCGAGCTCAACGAAGCAGCCGTAGTCAGTCAGGTTAGAAACCTTACCGAACAGGCGCGTACCTGAGGGATAACGACGGGCAATGTTCAACCATGGATCTTCACCGAGCTGCTTGAGCCCCAGTGAGACACGGTTCTTTTCTTGATCGTACTTAAGGACCTTGACCTGGATTTCCTGACCAATTTCAACGGCTTCAGAGGGATGACGAACGCGCTTCCATGCCATATCGGTGATATGGAGGAGACCGTCGACACCACCCAGATCGATGAATGCGCCGTAGTCGGTGAGATTCTTGACCACACCGGTAACGATTGCGCCTTCCTTGAGGTTTTCGAGAAGCGCTTCCTTTTCAGCGCTGAATTCTGACTCGACAACGGCACGGCGAGAGAGGACGACGTTATTGCGCTTCTGGTCGATCTTGATGACCTTGAACTCAAGGTCACGGCCTTCGAGATATGCGGTATCACGGACCGGACGAACGTCAACCAGTGAACCGGGAAGGAACGCACGAAGAGCGCCAATGGCTACGGTGAATCCGCCACGAACCTTACCGGTCAGGCGACCAACCACCGTTTCATTCTTCTCATGCGCTTCCTCGAGGTCAGTCCACGCCTTGAGACGCTTCGCCTTGTCACGAGAAAGAAGGGTTGCACCGAGGCCGTCTTCGAGAAGTTCGAGGGTACACTCAACGGTATCCCCAACGGCTACTTCCAGCGTGCCATCCGCATCGAGGAACTGCCACTTCGGGACAACGCCTTCGGACTTGAGGCCCGCGTTAACAACAACCACATCGGGACCGATATCAACGACGGTACCACGGATGATGCTGCCCGGACGCATTTCAGCCTGAGACAGGCTCTGTTCAAACAACTCAGCAAAGCTCTCGGTCATAAAACTATTTAATTGCACCCCACGCACAAGGCGTTGGATGACTGTGTAAGATGAATAAAACCACCGGCTAAAAGCCGGCAACCCATGAAACGGAAATCAGGCGTCCCGCCTGACCCAATCCAGCACCCGCCGGATGACATCCGGTATCGGCAGATCGGATGAATCGATGTGGAGTGCGCCTTCCGCCATGACGAGAGGCGCCTCCGCACGCTCACGATCACGACGATCACGCTCCTCGATTTCCCGAGTCAAGCTGTCAAGATTAACATCCAGTCCCTTGTCTTTCAACTGCTTAAGCCGCCGAAGCGCTCTAACCTCAGCAGTCGCTGTCAAAAAGACCTTGTGAGCCGCATCCTTGAACACCACGGTTCCCATGTCTCGACCATCAGCGACCAACCCCGGCAACTGACGAAAGCTGTGCTGCTTGTCGAGCAAGGCACGGCGCACCACACCGATCTGGGCCACGCGGGAGGCTGCATTCCCTGTGGTTTCCATGCCAATTTCACCGGCAATGTCCTCACCAGCCAGATAGACCTTAGGCGGATCATCCGCACTGAAGGAGAGGTCCATCGAAAGCCCAAGATCAGCAATTCGCTGCTCATCCTCAAAGGGAATACCGGCTCTTAGGACCGCGATGGCCAGTGACCGATAAATGGCACCACTGTCGAGAAAATGCCACCCAAGTTCTCGTGCGACGGCCCGACTGACCGTACCTTTCCCAGACCCGCTCGGTCCATCAATCGTCAAAACCGGTATGGTCGATGTCACAAAAGGCCTATGCATCCGAGCGGACAGAAAGTCCCAGACCATTCGCCAGAGAAACGAAGGTTGGGAACGACGTATTGACGTTGGCGCAATCGTGGATAGTGATGGTGCCATTGGCACGAAGGCCGGCAATCGAAAACGCCATGGCAATTCGGTGATCTCCATGGGATTGAACGGTTCCTCCACCGATGGGAGCTCCGCCCTGAATGATCATGCCATCAGGCGTTGCCGTGGCATCCACACCAAGGATCTTGAGACCATCGGCCATGACCTGGATCCGGTCGCTCTCCTTCACTCTCAACTCCTCTGCACCGGTCAGGCGCGTCGTCCCCTCCGCACAGGCGGCAGCAACAAAGAGCACAGGGAATTCGTCGATTGCCAGAGGAACCAGCGCCTCGGGGATATCAATGCCCTTGAGGTGGGATTGACGAATACGAATATCAGCCACGGGTTCGCCACCGACCTCACGCTCTGAAACGAGTTCGATATTGGCCCCCATGAGACGAAGGATATCGATCACACCGGTCCGGGTCGGATTCATACCGACGTGCTTCAGCGTCACGTCGGCGCCCTGAGCGATGGATGCACCCACCATAAAGAAGGCTGCTGATGAAATATCGCTCGGGACATCAATGTCCATTGCCGTCAGCTTCCCGCCCGATTGAACGGAGATGGTGTTCCCTTCCCGCTGAACGTCATAACCGAAGCCCCGCAGCATCCGTTCCGTGTGATCTCGCGTGGGCGCGGGCTCGTGAACTGAGGTTTTACCCTCGGCGTAAAGGCCCGCCAAAAGAAGACACGACTTCACCTGAGCGCTGGCCACCGGCATGTCATAGTGAATCCCTTTAAGGCTACTACCGCCATGAATATGAAGCGGTGAGGTCCCTTTTTCGGTCGTGTCGATCTTTGCACCCATCGACTTGAGAGGATCTGTCACGCGTCGCATCGGACGTTTGGACAAGGAAGGGTCGCCCGTCAATGTGCTATCGAAGCTCTGACCGGACAACAAGCCGGAAAGAAGTCGCATTGAGGTCCCGGAGTTCCCCAGATAAAGCTCTTCTTTAGGGGCTTTGAGGCCATGTAGACCCACACCTTCAATCACAACGCCGCCGCCTTCAGTCCGTTCAATTTGGACCCCCATGGCCTGGAAGGCTTTCATCGTCGACAAGCAGTCTTCAGCTTCAAGGAAACCGGTCACCTTCGTCGTGCCCTCGGCCAGTGAGCCGAGCATGATCGAACGATGGGAAATGGACTTATCCCCAGGAACGCGAGCTTCGCCTTTCAGCGTGCCGCCGGGCTGGACCGTGAAGGTCACCTCGTTGTGATGCATTGTTATTTATCCAATTGGTCTATGAAACGTTGCCGAGCCATACGTGCATCGGCAAAAAGTTGGGCCAGTCGAATTGAATCACCCGTTCTGATCAACGTAGCGACCTCTTCAATAGCCGTTCGATACTCTTCCATGAGGGGGAGCAGTTGGTCCCGGTTTGCAAGGGCAATATCGCGCCACATGGCAGGATCGCTCCCAGCAATCCGAGTAAAGTCGCGAAGCCCCCCTGCAGCATAAGCAAATATTTCCTGCTGCTCATCGTGGCGTCCCAACATCGCCGTGAGGGCAAAGGATAAAACGTGAGGCAGATGACTGGTCGCGGCCAGAATTTCATCATGGTGAACGGGGGCCATCGCACTCACCCGGGCGCCAATGCCTTCCCACAGGGCCCTCGTAAGGCCCAAAGACGCCTCAGAGGTCGCCTCAACCGGCGTCAAAATGACACGACGCCCCTCGAATAAGCCGCACCTTGCTGCCGAAGCGCCCGATGTCTCGGCACCCGCGATGGGATGCCCGGCAACAAAGTTCGGGGGAATGTGCCCCAAGGCATGATGGAGCGCCTTCAAGACATCCGCCTTGGTGCTTCCAGCATCCGTGTACAACACGTCATTTTGCCAGAGAGGCGTGAGTTGGCGGAAGATCTCCGGCATGACCCCGACTGGAACTGCGATAAAGACACAGTCCGCATCTTTGACGCCTTCTTCAAGGCTCGGTGCCGCCTCATCGATCAGCCCCGTAAAAAGGGCCAGGTCGAGGTTAGCGGCATCGCGGTCAACTCCAACGACCCGCTTGACGAGTCCGGCCTCTTTTAAACCAATAGCAAAGGAACCGCCGATCAGGCCGACGCCGACGACGCAAAGCCGATTGATCATTCCCCTGCGACCTGATCCAAAGCGGTGAGAAAGGCCTGATTTTCGGCCTCAGTCCCCACCGTGACGCGAAGATGTCGAGGGAGACCATAGTTGGCAATCGGACGAACGATCACTCCTTTGCGGAGCAAGGCGTCATAGATCGGTGCGGCAGGTCTTCCAAGATCAAAGGTCAGGAAGTTTCCTACTGATGGAATCACCGCGTAACCCCGGGCTTCAAGAGCTGCTCGGAGCAGGCTGAGACCCTCAAGGTTAAGTGCCACCGTCCGCTCAAGGTGACCCTCATCCTGCAGAGCGGCCAAAGCGCCTTCCAGGGCGGGAATATTCACATTGAAAGGCTGGCGAACCCGATTGAGGATATCGGCGACTTCAGGACTTGAGACCGCGTAGCCCACACGCAAACCGGCAAGGCCGTAAGCCTTGGAGAAGGTTCGGGTGACAATCAGATTGGGGTAGTCACCCAACCACGCCATTGCGTTGGGATAATCATCCAGCCGAACGTACTCGAAGTAGGCCTCATCGATGACCACAAGGACCTCTGGCGGCACCTTCGCCAGAAAGCGGGATAGCGCATCACGGCTGAGATGCGTGCCCGTGGGGTTGTTCGGATTGGCAATAAAGACCACGCGGGTGGTGGCATCTATTGTTGCAAGCATCGCATCAAGGTGATGACCATAGCGAGGACCCTCTTCTTCCGAATGGGCGGGGGCCACGCGGGCCGAAGCACCAACCGCCTGCGTCACAATCGGGTAGACGGCAAAGGCATGCTCAGAAAAAACAGCAGAGAGTCCTGGGGCCAGAAACGCACGGGCAATCAGTTCAAGAACGTCGTTGGATCCGTTACCTAGCGTGATTCCGTTGGGATCCAGATCAAATTTCTGGGAAAGCGCAGATTTAAGCGCAAACCCACTCCCATCCGGATACAGGTGTAGTTCATCGACCGCCGCCTTGACCGCGGCAATTGCCAGGGGACTCGGACCCAGCGGGTTTTCATTGGACGCCAGCTTGACAACATGATCGATCCCGAACTCCCGCTGAAGTTCGCTGATCGGCTTACCTGGGAGGTAAGGCGTTAGTTTCTGGACACCGGGAACGGCAAGTTTGATCGCATCCATGATTGAGGTCACTCAGGTCAATGCTTTGGGGTAAGAACCCAGAACTTTGAGGCGCGTTGTCCGCGATGACACCTCGGACAGGGCCAATGCCACTTTCTGATCATCGCGGTGGCCATCAACATCAATAAAGAAAACATAATCCCAGACATCCTTGCGGGAAGGCCGTGACTCGATCTTGGACATACTGATGCCATGCCGAGCAAAAGGCTCCAGGATGGCGTAGAGAGCGCCGGGATCATTCGGGATGGTCAGCAAAAGAGAGGTCTTGTCGTCGCCTGTAGGCCCAACGGGCGTCCGCCCAACGACCAGAAAACGGGTCGTATTATTGGATTCATCCTCAATCATCGAGGCCATCAGATCGAGACCATAGAGACCTGCGGCAACCTCACCCGCAATTGCCGCCGTGCCAGGCTCGAGGCTTGCAAGCCGTGCCGCCTCAGCATTGCTCCCTACTGGAGTCCGAGTGACCCCAGGGAGATGACGATCCAGCCACTGCCGGCATTGGGCCAGCGACTGCTGATGGGAATAAATTTCCCGGATGGATTTGATGTCTGTCCCTTTACCCAAAAGGTTGTGATGAATCCTGAGGCTCACTTCCCCTGCAATCACCAAAGGCATCTGGAGGAAGCTATCCAGGGTGTGCGTAATCACCCCTTCCGTGGAATTTTCGATGGGAACGACACCATAAACGACTGCACCGGACTCAACGGCACGAAAAATGGCATCAATCGAGGCAAAGGGGACCGCGTGGATGGCATGGCCAAAATGACGATAGGCTGCCTGTTGGGTAAATGTGCCCTCGGGACCGAGAAATCCAACATCAAGTGGCTTTTCCAGAGCGAGGCATTCCGACATGACCTCGCGAAAAAATCTCGCAATAGTTTCTCGAGACAAGGGACCAGGATTTGCATCCATCATGCGTCGCAGAACTTCAACCTCCCGCTCTGGACGATGAAAGCATTCCACTTCACCCGCAGCCATCTTGATGTCTGCGACTTTCTTGGCGCAACCGGCGCGTTGATTTAGAAGTGTAAGCAGCTGATCGTCGATCGCGTCAATTTCGCGCCGGATGTCGGTCAGGATGGTTCGATCGTCAGGAGTATTCATGGCGGGTTGACCCACTTCAGCCATCAAGCATGGCGACCTTCAAAGTCGCTCATGAAAGAAACCAGGGCCGAAACCCCTTCATAAGGCATCGCATTATAGAGACTTGCTCGGAATCCGCCGACAGATCGATGCCCTTCAAGGTTCACCAACCCGGCCTCCCTTGCTTGCTGAAGGAAAAGAGACTCCAGCTCTGGTCGAGCCAGAATGAATGGGATATTCATTCTAGAGCGCGATCCCGGTTCAACTGGGTTATAGAACAGGCTGGATTGATCAAGTGCCGAATAGAGCAGGGCTGACTTCCTCTCATTCTGGATTTCCATGGCCTTGACGCCGCCCTGCCCTTCGAGCCATTCAAGCACCAACCCCAAGAGATACCAGGGATAAGTTGGGGGGGTATTCAGCATCGATCCGTTCTTGGACTGAATCGAATAGTTCATGAATGAGGGCGTCTCCTTCCGGGCACGCCCCAGAAGATCATCCCGAACGATCACAACCGTGATGCCGGAGGGCCCCATATTCTTCTGTGCGCCGGCATAAATGAGACCAAAGCGGCTGATATCCATCTCTCGCGAAAGGATATTGGAAGACATATCGCACACCAGCGGGGTGTCTCCCGAAGCAGGAATCGAGGCAAATTCGACTCCACCGATAGTCTCATTATCGGTGTAATGCAGGTAATCCACAGGCCCGGTATCAAGCCATTCGCCTGGTTCAGGCACCCGGTTAAATCCGGTCGACTCGGTTGACGCGGCGATGACGACGTCATCCAGATAGCGTTCTGCCTCAGCAATCGCTTTGGAGGACCAGATTCCGGTATTGATAAAGGCGGCCCGTCGATTGGGACCGGAGAGATTGAGAGGGACCGCGGCAAATTGTGCCGTCGCCCCTCCTTGCAGGAACAGGATGCGGTAATTTTGAGGAACTGCAAAAAGCTTTCTGAGGAGCGCTTCGGACTTGTGCGCGACCGCTTCATAGGCTTCACTCCGATGGCTCATCTCCATGATGGACATGCCGCAGCCTTCGAAGTCAGTCAATTCATTACGGGCGCGCTCCAGGACCTCCAGCGGGAGCGCTGAGGGACCAGCGCTGAAGTTGTAGACCCTCATGACGCTTCAGGACCGCCATCCTCGTCCGTCAGTTCCTCCTCTGCACCCTCTTCCTCAAGTCCTTCGATGAATGGGATACGATCAACGCCGACAACCTTCTCAGCATCTGAGAGCTTAATGACGGTAACGCCCTGGGTATTGCGACCCAACTCACGGATCTCCTCAACGCGGGTACGCACCAGTGTGCCGCCATCGGTAATCAGCATGATCTCATCGTTTTCATCAACGAGAACCGCCGCGACTACGGATCCATTGCGCTCACTGGTCTGAATCGCGATGACCCCCTGTCCACCCCTTCGATGAATAGGGAAATCACTGATCGGCGTCCGTTTGCCAAAGCCATTTTCCGTAATATTCAACACAGAGCCCTCGGTCCCAATAATCAGACCGATGATCTCCTGACCTTCGTGAATCGTCATGCCGCGCACACCGCTCGCACCCCGACCCATGACGCGAACGTCTTCTTCATTGAAGCAAACCGACTTTCCGGAGTTACTGAAGAGCATCACGTTCTGCTTGCCATCGGTGACCGCTACATCAACAAGGCGATCATCTTGCCTCAGGTCGATGGCGATCTTTCCGGTCGAACGTGGGCGCTCAAATTCACTCAAGGCGACCTTTTTAACGATGCCGGATCCAGTCGCCATGAAGATGAAGTGCCCATCATCGAACTGGCGAATCGGCAGGATGGCATTGATCTTTTCCTTCTCCTCCAGGGGCAGGAGATTGATGAAAGGCCGACCACGCGCGGTCCGGCTGGCCACCGGAAGTTCATACACCTTGAGCCAGTAAACCTTACCGACGCTGGAAAAACAGAGAATGGTGTCGTGCGTACTCGCAACGATCAGTTTCTCGATGTAGTCCTCTTCCTTCATCGTCGTCGCTGTCTTGCCACGACCACCACGCCGCTGCGAACGGTAGGTCGACAGGGGCTGTGACTTGACGTAACCCTCATGCGAGACCGTGACAACCATATCTTCTTCGGTGATCAGATCCGCACGGGAGAGATCAAGATAATCACTGATGATCCGTGTGCGACGAGCATCCCCAAACTGGTCGCGGATCACGATCAATTCATCGTGGATCACTTCCATCAAGCGGATGTCACTGCCCAGGATCGCCAGGAGTTCATCAATTCTTTTGAGGATTTCCCGATATTCCGCAATGATCTTGTCCTGCTCAAGACCCGTGAGTCGATGCAAACGAAGATCAAGAATCGCCTGTGCCTGCTCAGCAGAGAGGCGATAGCCCTCGGGACCCAGACCAAATTCCGGAAGCAGGGACTCAGGTCGGGAACGAGCCGCATCCTCGGCGCGTTCCAGAAGATCAATCACAACGCCAGGCGCCCAGTGACGCTCAAGGAGCCTCTCCTTGGCGACGGCCGGACTTTCTGATTTCTTGATGAGCTCGATGACTTCATCGATGTTGGCAAGGGCAACCGCAAGTCCTTCGAGGATATGAGCTCGATCACGCGCTTTGCGTAAATCAAACAGCGTCCTTCGGGTGACCACTTCTCTCCGGTGGTCAATGAAGGCAGCGAGGATTTCCTTGAGGTTCAGACAGCGCGGGCGTCCATCAATCAGCGCCACCATGTTGATGCCGAACACGTTCTGCATCGCTGTTTGCTGGTAGAGGTTGTTCAAAACCACTTCCGGCATTTCACCCCGTTTGAGCTCGATGACCATGCGCATGCCGTCCTTGTCGGACTCATCGCGAAGACCTGAAATCCCTTCGAGCTTGCCTTCTTTCGCCAATTCCGCAATTTTTTCCATCAGGCGGGCTTTGTTGACCTGATACGGAAGCTCATTAACGATGATGCTGGAACGACCGTTGTCCTCTTCGAATTCGCATTGCGCGCGAAGGTAAATGCGTCCGCGCCCGGTGAGGTAGGCCTCACGAATGCCTGAAGCACCATTGATGCTCCCTGCGGTCGGAAAGTCAGGACCTGGAATGATTTCCATCAACTCCTGAATGCTCGCCTCAGGGTTGGCAATCAGGTGAAGACAGGCATTCACCACTTCCGTGAGGTTATGCGGTGGAATGTTGGTCGCCATACCCACAGCGATGCCGGCTGACCCATTGACCAACAGGTTCGGCACCCGGGTCGGAAGGACCGATGGCTCGTGCTCGGACTCATCGTAATTGGGCGTGAAGTTGACCGTTTCCTTTTCAAGGTCTGCCAGCAACTCATGAGCGATTTTCGACATGCGCACTTCGGTGTATCGCATGGCGGCAGGCGGATCGCCATCGACTGACCCGAAATTACCCTGACCATCGACCAGCATGTAACGCAATGAGAAGGGCTGCGCCATACGAACGATGGTGTCATACACCGCGGAGTCACCATGGGGATGGTATTTACCGATGACATCACCCACGACACGCGCGGATTTTTTGTAGGGCTTATTCCAGTCATTGCCCAGCTCATGCATCGCGAAAAGAACACGTCGATGCACCGGCTTCAGGCCATCCCTGACATCCGGCAGCGCTCTCCCGACAATCACGCTCATAGCGTAATCAAGATAGGACTGCCGCATCTCGTCTTCAAGATTTACGGCGATGATTTCTTTGGCGAAACTGGACATCAGATAAGAGATTTCCGGATACGAAAAAAAGACGGGCGGTCAGGGCTTGATTATACCCCTCAGCCCCAAGGGTGCTCTAGGCGCGAGCACGGGGGCTGAGGAACACAAAGTCCGATTATTCGCTGGCAGAACCGCGGCTGGCCTTTTTACGCTCATGCTCAAGCAGGAGCTTTTTACGGATACGAATGGTCTTGGGGGTCACCTCGACCAATTCATCGTCATCGATGAATTCAAGGGCTTGCTCGAGGCTCATTCGAATGGGCGGAGTCAGCAGGATGTTTTCATCCGTCCCTGCTGCCCGGATATTGGTCAGCTGCTTGGCCTTGGTGGGATTGACGACCAGATCGTTGTCTCTGGAATGAATACCGATCACCATGCCTTCGTAAACTTCGGTGCCATGCTCGATGAACATGCGACCTCGCTCCTGCAGGTTGAAGAGCGCATAGCCGAGCGCCTTCCCGGCGACCATTGAAATCATGACCCCGTTGATGCGTTGACCAATATTTCCCTTCTTGACAGGACCGTAGTGGTCGAAGACGTGGTACAGAAGCCCCGTACCTGAGGTCGCCGTCATGAATTCCGTCTGGAAGCCGATCAAGCCACGTGAGGGAATCATGTATTCCAGTCGAACCCGACCCTGACCATCTGGAACCATGTTCAGAAGATCACCTTTGCGTTCGCCCATCTTTTCCATGACGGCGCCCTGATTCAGCTCTTCCACTTCAATGGTGACCTGTTCGTAAGGTTCACAGAGTTCACCATCAATTTCTCTCACGATAACTTCAGGCCTTGAAACACCCAGTTCATATCCCTCACGGCGCATGTTCTCGATCAGGATCGACAGATGAAGTTCGCCGCGACCTGAAACCTTAAATTTGTCGGGATCCTGGGTATCTTCGACGCGAAGCGCGACGTTGTGGAGCAATTCACGCTGCAGACGCTCACGAATTTGACGCGTAGTAACGAACTTGCCTTCCTTCCCGGCAAACGGTGAATTATTGACCTGGAAGGTCATGCTGACGGTCGGCTCATCAACGGTCAGCGGAGGAAGCGCTTCGATGGCATCAGGAGAGCACAAGGTGTCAGAGATTTCGAGGGTATCGATCCCCGTGAAGGCGATGATGTCACCGGCATTAGCCTGCGGCACCTCTACACGCTCAAGTCCCTTGAAACCAAACACCTGAAGGACGCGAGCGTTTCGCTGTGAACCATCCCGGTTCACCACCACCACCGGAGAATTGGTCTTAATCGTTCCGCGCTGAATGCGGCCAATACCGATAACCCCTACGTAGCTGTTGTAGTCGAGCTGACTGATCTGCATGCGGAAACCGCCTTCCACATCAACTTTTGGATGATGGACTTTGTCGACGATTGTCTGGAACAGATAATCCATGTTGCCCTCGCGAACGTCCGGCGAATCTCCGGCATAACCATTCAGCGCGGATGCGTAAACCACAGGGAAATCGAGCTGTTCCTCGGTCGCACCTAGACGATCAAAAAGATCAAAGGTCTGATCCAGAACCCAATGGGCACGTGCGCCCGGCCGGTCAATCTTGTTGATGACGACGATAGGCTTAAGACCTAAAGCAAAGGCCTTCTGGGTGACGAACCGGGTTTGTGGCATCGGGCCGTCGACCGCATCGACAAGCAACAGCACCGAGTCAACCATCGACAAAACGCGCTCGACTTCACCACCAAAATCAGCATGGCCCGGGGTATCAACGATGTTAATGTGGTAATCACCCCAGTCAATCGCTGTATTCTTGGCCAGAATCGTGATGCCACGTTCCTTTTCCAGCGCATTGGAGTCCATCACTCGCTCTTCGAGCTTTTCGTGAGCGGCGAAGGTACCGGACTGCTGCAAGAGTTTGTCTACGAGCGTGGTCTTGCCATGATCGACGTGGGCGATAATGGCGATGTTGCGAAGCTTTTCGATCATTGGGAGAGAATTGAATTGGGTGGACTGGGCAAAATCCGTCCATTATAAGGCCTGAACGTTCAGACTGACATCACTTAGGCATTTAATTTGCTTATAGCCCCATAAAACCATCCATGGAATCGCCTAAAACCCACCACAGCACGGATCATGAGCTCTTGGCCGTTGTCGATATCAACGACAGGGTCATCGGATCCTTGCCAAGAAGAGAAATCCATCAAAGGGGGCTACGCCATCGTGCTGTGCACATCCTGGTCTTTGATGACCAGGGACGGCTTTGCCTTCAAAAAAGGTCGATGCGGAAGGATGTCAATCCAGGCGCGTGGGATACCTCAGCGGCTGGACACGTCGACTTCGGTGAAACCTATGAAGGCGCCGCCCAACGAGAGCTGGAGGAAGAACTCGGCATCCGAACTTCAGAAGCACTTCTACCGGTTGGCCTGATTGAAGCCAGCGAGACGACCGGGTGGGAATTTGTGCGGGTTTTCGTGACCCGGCATGCGGGAACATTAATCGCCAATCAGGACGAGATTGATGCCCTTGACTGGATCACTCATCACGAACTCGAGCGCCTGCTCCTCGACGTTGATGCCCGATTAACCCGGTCTTTTCGGCTCGTCTGGGGATGCTTTCTCAATTCCGGTTTAAGTCCAGCCTTCCTCAACCAAACTCATCACTAACCTCAAATAGCCCTGCCGCGTTGACTCAAAGGCAAAGTCCGACGGATTAACGCGCAAGGGATCAAACAACTGATACGCCGACACATCATCCTGAGGAACCAGCACCACGTCTGGAGATGCCGTCGTTCTGAAAAAGACATCGGAGGTTTTATATGGGACGCCGGCAAAGAGATAGTCGTTAGGGGCGCTGGCCAAATATGAGAGTTCACCGACCTCAATGCCTAGCTCTTCCAAAATCTCCCGCCTCAGGCCCTCCTCCAGACTTTCATTGAACTCGATGAAGCCGCCTGGAACATCCAACTTCCCTCGCCCAGGATCCTTCCCTCGAACACACAGCACAAGCTGACGATCACGCAAGACAAAGGCTCCGGCAGCCGCAGCGGTATTGATGAAAAAACGAAATCCGCAGTGAGGGCAATTGAGTTCTCGCCCAGCCGAAATCATGGGCTCTCTCTGCCCACATGAGGGACAAAACCTGAAATGCCGTTCAATGTCACGATCACTTGCCATTCATGAAATCTATCATTCTTTAAGGCCTTATGGTCTGTGCTAAATTCAAACTATCCTTCTACTGCCGAACCAAACCGCAAAAGACCATGCATCCCCTTCTCAAACCACTTTTTTTAGTGGCTATCGGTCTGATCACAAGCTCGATGTCCCAGGGCACGGAACGTGATTGCGCCTATTCGAATGCCGATTGGATACAGTTCTCGCCCACGAATCCAGCGCCCGGCGATACCGTCAGGATCAAGGCACTCTCGATCGATTCGGCCTTAACTGATCTCCTGCTTGAAACCGAAGAGGGAACACATCCGCTTCTGGCCCACTCAGCGGATGGTCCTCCCTATAGCCTGGACGCTGAGACACATGTTCCCCTCTCGGGATCTCCGAGGATCGTTGCCTTGAGGGGGGGCGAAACGGTGGCCTGCCGGGTCATTCAGGGTGCATCTGGCAGAACGGATAGTCCTCACGAATGGACGCAGGCCATGGAGGCCTTCTACGCGAGCTGGATTGCCCAGCTTTTTGATGGCCCGCCGGAACAAGAACTGAGTTTTCGCTCATTGGAACCCGTACTTCGGGACCCAGAGCGAAACTTCCTCCACAATTCGCTGGGACTCAACGAAGACATTCGCCTTCCCGCCACACCCGATTGTGCCGATCTCCCTTATTTTCTCCGCGCGTATTTCGCCTGGAAGATGGAATTGCCGGTCGCGTATCGCGCCTGTGATCGGGGAACCAGTGGACGCCCACCTCATTGTGGCAGCCCCACACTGGACGATCGGTTCTCCAGCACGTCCATCAGCGCGCAGGGATTTACACAATTCTCCCGCAAGCTTTTCGACACAGTCCATTCGGGCAGCGCCAGGACAGCCATCAGCGACGAATCCACTGACTTTTACCCCCTCGAGATTTCCCGAAGCTCACTTTGGCCGGGTGCAGTCTATGCAGACCCCTATGGTCATACCCTGATCATCGCCAAGTGGGTTGCGCCCAAAGAGGGACGCCCGGGGATTCTCCTCGCCGCGGATGCCCAACCTGACAACTCAGTGACAAGAAAACGATTCTGGGAAGGTAACTTCCTGTTTGCGGACATCGCCGGCGCAGGTCCCGGCTTCAAGGCATTCAGGCCAATCCTTCTTCGAGACGACGGACGCCTGCAACTGGCCTCCAACCGTCAACTCAGCGCAGGCGCTCCTGCAGGACGCTTTTCGCTGGAACAAGAACATCTTCCGGCAGATGACTTCTATGCCGCCATGGAGCGCGCCATCAATCCATCAGGCTTAAAAGCCATGGATGCCTACGAAAGTAAGTTGAGCGCCCTCATCGAGCAGATCCAGACCCGCGTGACGGCCGTTGAGAATGGAGAGACATATGCCAGACAACACCGAGGCGCCTCAATTTCGATGCCGACGGGTCCTGCCATCTTCGAAACCACCGGGCCATGGGAA
>Ga0007859_1000005_pt1 | contig 56915 bp, 51 predicted proteins | sample CryBogCBH27Jul07_FD_71222 | JGI IMG/M metagenome (GOLD analysis project Ga0007859, IMG submission 71222) | Freshwater microbial communities from Crystal Bog, Wisconsin, USA - CBH27Jul07 | ecosystem: Environmental > Aquatic > Freshwater > Lake | place: Crystal Bog, Wisconsin, USA | collected...
GGAGGGGAACGACCCGGACTCTGGGGTCGAGGGCCTCCAGAAAATCACCTACGGCTTCTGCCAGCACCAGATCGACCTGATGACCTCGGCGCACAAATTCATTGGCAAGGTTACCGACGACCCGCTCAAGCCCACCCCCATGCATGGTTCGGGTAAAAAGCGCGATATGACGGGGATGGATGTGCTCCATGTGTTCCATCAAAGGTGCCCGTGGACCCACCGTCGGTCCAGAACGTTCTTGACGTCATAGACCACTGCCCGGTCATGGCCAAAATCTCGAAGTGCCTCAGCGCCTAAGTCCAGAAAGTTTCGATGGGCCACGGCCAAAACCACGGCATCGTAGCTGGCTTTCGTGGGGAGGACGATCGGGGTTATCCCATATTCCCGCTCAGCCTCCGATGGATCCACCCAGGGGTCGTGAACATCCACCTCAACGCCATAGCTTTGAAGTGCCGCGACAACATCCACCACTTTGGTGTTGCGAAGATCAGGGCAGTTTTCCTTAAAGGTAAGGCCCAGCACCAAAACCTTGGACTGATGAATGGGCAGCTGATGCCGCGCCATGAGTTTCACCACCTCGCCCGCGACGTAATCGCCCATCAGATCGTTAATTCGGCGGCCTGCCAGAATCATTTCCGCATGAACCCCGACCTCCTGGGCCTTATGCGTCAGGTAGTAAGGATCGACGCCAATACAATGCCCGCCGACCAGACCCGGCTTGAACTTCAGAAAGTTCCACTTGGTCCCCGCCGCATCGAGAACGTCTGCTGTATTGATTCCCAGCCGGTTAAAGAGAATGGCCAATTCGTTGATCAACGCAATATTGACATCACGTTGCGTGTTTTCGATGACCTTGGCCGCTTCTGCCGTCCGTATATCCGGCGCGCGATGAGTTCCAGCCTGAACCACGCTGCCATAGAGGGCATCTACACGCTCTGCGGCCGACTCCGTCGATCCCGATGTCACCTTAATGATGGAGGTAAAGCGATGCTCTCGGTCTCCAGGATTAATTCGTTCTGGACTGTAACCGCAAAAAAAGTGCCCCGCAGCGTTTTCAATCTCCGGCGCTTGACGGGTTGCGTAGCGAAGTCCTGAGATGCTTTCCAGAATCGGGACACAAAATTCTTCCGTCGCTCCGGGATAGACCGTGGATTCGTATATCACCAAATCCCCATCCTTCAGCAACTGGGCCACGGTTTCAGTCGCCGAGCGAAGCGGTTCGAGATCCGGCCTTTTGAATCGGTCGATCGGCGTTGGGACCGTAATGATGAAGATATTGCAGGCGGCCAGTCCTGAGGGGTCGCAGGTGAAGGTCAGCTGACTGGCTTTTTGGAAATCCGGAGCCTCAACCTCGCCCGTGCGGTCATAACCCTTGGAAAGTTCATCAATCCGCTCGGGGCGGATGTCAAATCCGATGGTAGGATACTTGGCACCAAATTCGGTGGCCAAGGGCAACCCCACGTAGCCGAGACCCACTACGCCGATGTTGACGCCCTGAAGAACACTCATAAGTCTATCGTCGCCGAAATTCTTTGCCATGAAGGCGATCCGCCTGTTACGCCGCTGACCCCAAGTACCGCAACCCGTGACCAGAGCCTCCCCCGCAAAACGCCAGACCTTTTTTGACGCCATCTGGTCATCGGTCATCTGGACAACCCTTGATCGGGCTGCCGCTCTGTTCAAGCATGCCTATGTGGCATCCATGATCGGCCTCACCGCTGAGGTGGACGTATTCTACATGGCGGTCGCCATCATCACTCTCTTTGTCTTCAGCTGGGGGCGGATTGCCGAAGTCCTTGCCGTTCCTCGATTGGTCGAACTCGTCAACCACGGAAAAAATGAAGAGGCGACCCGCCTCAGCGCAGATCTTTTCAGCTTCAGCATCACCTTTTCGATTGGTCTGGGATTGGCCCTCAACCTCCTCTGGCCTGCGCTGACACACATTGCCTGGGGCTTCGACAGTGCTCGACTCGATCTTCTTGATGAAGCGGTGAAATGGGCTCAGCCGCTGCTGTTCCTTTATATTCCGACCCGGATGCTCTACTCCCTTTCGAAAGCGCGCAGAGCCTTTTACGTCAGCTACCGCAATGAATTCATCGTGACGTTGACCATTCTGGTCATCATCACGCTTTACCCCAACACCCCCGGAGTCCTGCTCTGGTCTTTTGGCGTTGGGACGCTGGTTGCCTTCCTGACCACCCTGGTCTCAACTTGGCGTTTTCTGGGCCGTATTGGCAACCCCTTCTCCAACGGAGTCCGGGCCATCCTTCCCTTCGCGCCCCCCCTTCTGGCGATGTTCACTATCCAACATCTCTATACGCTGGTCGACAAGGGGTTTCTTTCCTACCTCCCGGAGGGCTTTGTCAGCGTCATTGCCTATAGCTGGACCCTGACCACCCTCGCCCCCTCACTCCTGCAAATGGAGGGAGCCTTTATCACGGTCTATACGGAAGCAAAGCAAAATCCCGAGGTCCGATCGGATACCGTCAACAAGCTGATCAGCGCCAGCATCACCCTCGGCATCATGATCAGCCTTGGCCTGTTTGGTTTTGGGGAAGACATCGTCGCCCTGCTTCTTCAGCGTGGGAAATTTGGCCCCGAAGATACGCAAAATGTGGCTCAGTGTCTGAGCATCTTTGCACCCTCGATTATCCCGCTTCTGCTCATGAATCCGCTGGGACAAATTTTTCAGGTGGAGCATCGCGTCAAGCTCGTCATTCGAAGACTGGTTTTCGGCATGCTGGTCAATGTCGTATGCTGTTACCTGTTCCTTTTTGAGTTCAGGCTTGGGGCGAATGGCGTCGCTCTAGCCACCACCATCAGCCAATGGGCCATGGTCATCACCGCATTGATCCTGATGCAACGCATCCAGCTCCGCATCCACTATCTGCGCCATCTGGGATGGCTGATGACGATGCTAGCCTTAGGGCTTTTGGATCTGCATGTTGCAGAAGCCCTTCGAGTGCTTCACCCGAGCCACTGGATGATCGCGCCTGCTGGACTCGTATTCTTGGGGCTCTTCATGCTGCCGATCGTGTTGGGAAGGAGCCGCGAAAGCGCCCTGACACGCGCACTGCTTGGTCGCTCGTTTAAAAAAATCGGCCTGGGTAACCTTGGATGAGCCAGCACTCCCCGATCCTCAGCATCATTACGCCCACGTATAACCGGCGCCATCTCCTCCCCCGGGTCTTGGCATCCGTCATCCAGCAGACACTGACCGATTTCGAATGGATCATTGTGGATGACGGATCCAGCGACGGAACCCGGGAATATCTGGACGCCCTCGACGACCCCAGAATCATCCGGATCTATCAAAACAATCAGGGATGCAATGCCGCACGTCACCGCGGCGAACAGGACATGCGGGGCCAATATGTGGTTTTTCTCGACAGTGACGACGAGCTGGCAGGGCCCGAAACCCTCCACCGAATGGTCGAGAGAATTGCCGCGACACCTCCTGATGTTGGCGTTGTCGGGTTTGGCGTAACCACCCCCTCCGGAGGGGGTGGCCACTCTCAGCTGGCTGAACCCGAAATGTTGCTCGACTATGGCGATGTTCTCTGCGAGCGCAAGGTCAAAGGGGAAATCTTTCGCATCTTTAAACGCGAGGCACTCGCAGTGACGCCCTGGTGGACCGAAGGGCTTGGGATGCTGACCCTCCGCTATTTCGAAATCGCACGTCACTACAAATTCCTCGTGACTCAAGAGGTCGCCCTCATTTATCACATGAATCACGGGGGAAATCTCACCAGCGCGAGACAAACCATTCGTCGCGCCCACTCGATGATCGAAGGTTATGAGCGCCTCATTCAAGAACATCAGGAAGGATTCCGTCATGCCTGCCCGGGGGCACTGGGGCTGAACCTTTTCCATACCGCGATGTATTGTGCGATCGATGGACAAAACCGCCGGGCCATCGGACACGCCATCCGGTCGCTCCAAGAAAAGGGACCCAAACCCCATAATCTCATCCTGCTGGCCTCGCTTCTCATTCCGCTCCAGATCCGGCGAAAGCTCTTTATCTGGCGTTCAACGCTGAAAGGACGGCAGTAGTTCTCTTGAAAAAGCGTGTCGCCTTCATCACGAGCGGACTTCCGACCGGAGGCGCTGAGCTGGTGCTGGTCTCCCTCCTTTCCCGGCTGGACAGGGACCGATTTGAGCCCCTGGTCATCAGTCTCCGCGGCGAAGGGGATCTGGGTCAGACCATTCGCGAACTGGGAGTTCCGGTTCTCGCGTTAGAGCTAGGAGCCAAGCCAACCCTGGGCTATGAGATTTTGAAAGGGATTCGAGCCTTGAGGCACTTTGAACCTGATGTCATTCAGGGCTGGATGTACCATGGCAATCTTTTCTCATGGCTTGCCGCACCCTGCATGCGAAGAAGACCCCGGCTGCTGTTCTCGATCCACAATGCGCTGAGCGACTGGACCAGCGAGCGCCACCTGACGCGGAAGATCATTCGACTCAATGGCATCCTTTCCGATGCTGCTGACCGCGTCATCTATCCCTCGGAGCCCAGTGCGCTTCAGCATGAGACCCTTGGCTATGCCAAGACTCGAACGCAGATCATTCCAAACGGGTTTGATTGCGATCGCTTCAGTCCGGATCCCTCTGAACGCGCTGAAATAAGGGCTGAGCTGGGCTTTAGGGAGCATGACTTTGTGATCGGCATGGCCGCCCGATACCATCCAGTGAAAGACCATGCCATCCTTATGGCCGCGGTCAGGGACACCCTGGATCGGTGTCCATCGACGCGGCTTTTACTCTGTGGGCCCGGCGTCGATGAAAAAAATCCCGAGCTTCAGCAACTGATTCGAAAATATCGTCTTGAAGAGGTTGTTAAACTCCTCGGCACGCGCCGGGACATGCCTCGGATCTACCGTGCCATGGATCTTCTCGCCTTAACATCAAAAAGCGAGTCAGCCCCAGGCGTTCTCGCCGAAGCCATGGCGAGCGGCGTCCCCTGTGTCGCTACAGATGTGGGGGTCTGCAAGAAAACCCTGGCCGGGACCGGCTGGGTCGTAACCCCCCGGGATCGACGTTCGATTGCCGAGGGCCTGATTGAAGCGGCCGAACTTTCCAGGGAGGCCCTTAAACGCCGGGGGGAAAAGGCGCGCGATGAAATTGTCAGCACGCTTGCCCTTTCTGCGATGATCGAGGCCTATCAATCCCTGTTTGAAGCGACTTCAACCCACTCCTGACACCTCATCACGCCCACAAACCATGTGCGGATTTACCGGATTTCTCGACCGAAAGCACAGCCTCAACAGCGAGGAGGCCCGCCCGATTCTTGAGGCCATGAATCGAAAGATTCTGCATCGTGGACCCGATGATGAGGGCCTGTGGATTGACGCCAGTCAGGGCATTGCATTGGCTCACCGCCGCCTATCCATTCTGGATCTGTCCGCCGCCGGCCATCAGCCCATGATCTCGCAAAGCCAACGCTATGTTCTGGTCTTCAATGGCGAAATCTATAACCATCTCGAAATTCGCCGGGACATCGAACAGCATGGCCCCGCGCCCATCCATCACCTTGCGGACCAAGCATCATCAGTCAAGCCTCAGGTGGGCGATCGCTGGCGTGGCCACTCCGACACCGAAACCCTGTTGGCAGCCATCGAGGCTTTTGGCGTGGGGGAGGCCCTTTCCCGGAGCCGGGGTATGTTTGCCTTTGCGCTCTGGGATCGGCATGACCGCCTGCTGTACCTCGCCCGAGATCGAATGGGAGAAAAACCGCTCTACTATGGCTGGCAGGGCGACAGCTTGCTGTTTGGCTCGGAACTGAAAGCACTTGAGGCACATCCCGACTTCCGTGCAGAAATCGACCGCAACGCCCTTTCCGAACTTCTAAGGCTGGGTTACATTCCCGGCCCCGGAAGTATCTATAGCCACATCCACAAGCTCCCACCCGGCACCTTCCTTGCCATTGGCATCCATCGACCAGAAGCGCGACCGGTGAGCTATTGGTCAGCGGCTGATGCCGCCCTCAGAGGACAAATGACGCCTTTCTCTGGCGATGAGACAGAGGCGGTAGCCCGCCTCGATAGTCTTCTCAGAGACGCTGTCGCCAGCCAGATGGTGGCCGATGTTCCCCTGGGAGCCTTCCTCTCCGGGGGCATCGACTCGAGTCTGGTGACTGCCCTGATGCAGGCGCAATCCAACTCGCCCATCCAAACGTTTAGCATCGGCTTCGAAGAAGAGGAGTACAACGAAGCCCCCTTTGCCAAAGCGGTCGCCCAGCATCTGGGAACCCACCACACTGAATGGGTCCTGGGAGCCGATGCCGCCCTCGCCGTCATCCCGGATCTTCCGACGCTCTACGATGAACCATTCGCAGACGTCTCCCAGATTCCCACCCATCTGGTTTCCCGACTCGCCAGCCAAAGCGTCAAGGTGGCCCTGACCGGTGATGGGGGTGATGAACTTTTCGGAGGGTATAACCGTCATTTCTGGACCATGCGACTTTGGAACCGCATGCGCTTTGTCCCTCAGGGCCTTCGACGGCAAGTGGCCCATGTTCTGACACTCGTGCCGCCACACCTCTGGGACAGCACATTCAGGGCCTTGGGCTTTCTCTTGCCAGAGGGTCTCCGATATCGAAGCCCTGGGGACAAACTTCACAAATTGTCGCGGATGCTGGGCGCTTCCCGCCCTGAGGACATCTACTTTGACCTGATCGCGCAAACCAAGGATCAGAATCGCCTGGTGACAGGAAGCCACCCTCAAAGCAACGCGCTGACCGACCCTTCGAGCTGGCCCGCATTGCGTGAGATTGAACACCGAATCATGTATCTCGATTCGATCACTTATCTGCCAGATGACATCCTGACCAAGCTGGATCGGGCCGCCATGGGGGTCAGCCTTGAGGGACGCGTTCCTTTGCTGGATCATCGGATTGTTGAATTTGCCTGGCAACTGCCGCTGAACCTCAAGATCCGAGAAGGCCGGGGCAAGCATGTGCTCAGGCAAGTGCTCTCCCGCTATGTTCCGGAAACTCTGACAGAGCGGCCAAAGATGGGGTTCGGGGTTCCGATCGATCGTTGGCTACGCGAACCCTTGAAGGATTGGAGCGAAACCTTGATCCAGCCCGAACGCCTCAAAAACGAAGGCTTTTTCCATCCCAAGCGCGTCCAGCACCTCTGGAAACAACACCTGAGTGGTCGCAAAAATCATGCATCTACCCTCTGGAGCATTCTGATGTTTCAGTCCTGGCTTGAGTCACGGCGATAGGCCATGCCGTCAAAGCCCGACCGTCCTAAGCTGCTGTTCTTCGTGACCGAAGACTGGTACTTCTGCTCACATCGATTGCCTCTGGCTCTGGCGGCGCGCGATGCTGGATACGAGGTCGCAGTGGCTACCCGAGTCAATGCCCATGCGGAGATGATTACCCGGGAAGGAATCCGGCTGATTCCGCTTCGACTCTCCCGGGGAGGCAAAAACCCCTTGCGTGAGTGGCGAACACTCTGGGCGCTTTTTCACATCTTGAGAAATGAAAAACCCGATATCCTTCACAATGTTGCGGTAAAACCCGTCCTTTACGGGACTCTCGCGGCCCGCCTGGCGGGAAGCCATCGGGTGGTCAACGCGCTGGCTGGCCTAGGGCACCTTTTCGCTGTCCGTGAGCGCGCCGGTTTCCTCAGGAGCGTTGTCAAACTGGCGTTTCGACTCCTCCTTCGAGGGTACGGCCGGGTCATCGTCCAAAATCCCGATGACCTTCGACTGCTGGAATCCAGTGGCGCCATTCTTCAAGGGCAAGCGACCCTCATTCGGGGGTCTGGGGTTGATCTTTCGAAGTTCATGCCCAGCCCCGAACCCAGCGGCGTCCCGATGATCGTGTTTGCGGCTCGACTCCTTTGGGACAAAGGCGTGAAGGAATTTGTTGAGGCCGCAACCCTTCTCAAACAAGAAGGGATTGAAGGGCGCTTTGTGATTGTTGGCGCACCGGATGCTGAAAATCATGCGGCCATTCCAAAAGAGCAACTGGACGCTTGGACGGCCGAGGGCGCCATCGAGTGTTGGGGTCAACGCACGGATATGTCCGAGATTCTGGCCGCCTCAGTCCTCTTTTGCCTGCCCTCCTACTATGGCGAAGGTGTCCCCAAGGTCCTTCTCGAGGCCGCAGCCTCGGGACGTCCGCTTATCACCACCGACATGCCGGGCTGCAGGGAAGTCGTCGAAGAGGGCGTGAATGGTCTTCTTGTCCAGCCCCGCGACGCTGAGGGTCTGAGCCGCGCCATTAGAACGCTCCTCAACGACAAAGAACGCAGAACTCGCATGGGTGTAGCTTCAAGACAACGTGCCGAAGAGGCCTTTGGTATCGAAAAGGTGACCACCCAGACGCTAGCGATCTACGCCGAACTCCTCCCAAACGCCCGACCGCGGGGCTAAGACTCATTTGATTGCAGAATCGGGCAGCGATCGAAGTGCCTTGAATCTGCCACAACACGCCATTTGAGGAACTACATCATGTCCATTGAATCGCGAAAAATCGAACAATCCCTGCCAGGCCGGGAAACCCAGGATGGTGCCGGGGTCCGTCTCACGCGGATCATCGGTCAACCTCTCCAGCATCGGCTCGACCCTTTCTTGATGCTCGATTATTTTCGAAGCGATGACCCCAATGACTACATCCGCGGCTTTCCTGAACACCCTCATCGGGGCTTTGAGACACTCACCGTGTTGCTCCAGGGGCAGATGCGGCATCGGGACAATCGTGGACATGAGGGCGTCATTGAAACCGGTGGCGCCCAATGGATGTTAGCCGGTCGTGGCATCATCCATTCGGAAATGCCCGAGCAGGCGCAGGGCCAACTGGAAGGATTCCAGCTCTGGATCAATCTTCCGGCCAGTGAAAAGATGGCTGATCCGCAGTATCAGGACCTCAACGCCAAGGACATTCCCGAAATTCAAGTGGGCTCCTCCCGTGTCCGCGTCATCATGGGGACCCTTTTGGGAATGAAAGGGGCCATACAGCGCCCTCGGACCGAACCCATCGTTCTGGATGTCAGCATGACTCACGGCGAATCCCTGACGCTCCCGATCGAAACCTCACAGCACGCAGCCCTTTTTACCAGCCAGGGCGATCTTCGCGTGGGAGGCGCGCCGCTGGCAAGTCGTCATCTTGGCGTTCTCGACCATTCGGGCGATACCGTTTTGATCGAGGCGACCTCGGACTGTCGTTTCCTCCTCATTGCTGGAACCCCCCTCCATGAGCCGATTGCATCCTATGGCCCTTTCGTCATGAACAGTCCTGATGAAATTCACACAGCCATTTCCGACTTTCAATCTGGTAAATTTGGTTGAGTGATCTTCCCCCTTGAAACCCTTCGATCCGTTGCAACCCGCGCTTCGCGATATCCCATGAAAGACAGCTTCGACATCCTAGCCCAGCAACTGGTTGATGCCGGGCGCTTCATCGACCAGCGGGGCTGGGTTCCGGCCACCAGCGGCAATTTCTCTGCGCGTCTTCCAGACGGCCGGATCGCGATTACCGTCTCAGGGCGTCACAAGGGACGATTGACGGTTGAGGACATCATGACGATTGATGCCCAGGGCCACTCCCTGGACGGTCGCCGCGCCTCCGCTGAAACCCTGTTACACACCGCCATATACCAGCGTTACCCCGACGTGAATGCCGTTTTGCATCCGCATTCACCCGCAGCGACGCTGCTTTCGCGCCTGCACCGTGACCTTCTTGTGCTTGAAAACTATGAACTCTTGAAGGCGTTCCCGGGAGTCACAACGCATGAAGCTCGCGTGACGATCCCGATCTTTCCGAATGATCAGGACATTGCCCGACTTTCAGAAACGGTTGATCGCTGGATCGCACAACACGGGGATATCCATGGCTACATCATCGCAAGCCATGGCTTTTATACCTGGGGCGACAGCGTAGATGCCGCCCTTCGCCACCTTGAAGCCCTCGAGTTTCTTTTCGATATCGAGGCCCGACTCCACGGAGCGTCAACAGCATGAGCGTTCTCACCATTCATCCAGAAAACGAGCCCCATCAGTTTCAGGTTTTTTACGACGCCGAATCGATCAGCAAGGAACTTCGTGAGATCGGTGTTCAGTTCGAACGGTGGGAGGCTGACGCCACTCTTCCCAAAGACGCCGATCAGGAGGCGATCCTCAGGGCCTACAAACCCTCCGTGGATCGACTGATCCTTGAACATGGTTTTCAGTCCTCGGATGTGATCCGCATAAAACCCGATCATCCCGATCGAGACACCCTTCGCCAGAAATTTCTCAATGAGCATACTCATTCGGAGTTTGAGGTTCGCTTTTTTGTCGAAGGTCAGGGCCTTTTCTTCCTCCATCCCAACGACAAGGTCTATGCCGTCCTTTGCGAACGCGGGGATTTGATCAGCGTGCCGGACGGGGTGAAGCACTGGTTCGACATGGGTGAGAGCCCTTCCTTTACCTGTATTCGCCTTTTTACGAATCCTGAAGGCTGGGTCGCTCAGTTCACCGGGGATCCCATCGCAGAACGCTTTCCGACGCTCGATCACTTCGTGGGTGTCGCTCGATGATTGAAGCCGTGCTGACCGATATTGAGGGCACCACGTCGTCAATTTCTTTCGTGAAAGACGTTCTCTTTCCTTATGCCCGGGAACGCATGGCGGACTTTGTGACCCAGAGCCAGCATACCCCGGAGGTCCAACAGGCGCTTGACGAAGTGAAGTCCCTGGCGGGAATCGAACTGAATCTGGAGGCCTCGATCCAGCTCCTCTGCCAATGGATCGACGAGGATCGAAAGGTGACGCCACTCAAGGCCCTGCAGGGATTGATCTGGGAGGCGGGTTACCAGCAAGGGGACTTCCACGGGCATCTCTATCCGGATGCCCATGAGGGGCTCAAACGTTGGCGAGCGCTCGGGCTCCCTCTTTATGTGTTCTCTTCTGGCTCGGTCAAGGCGCAGAAACTGCTCTTCGGACACACCGAATATGGGGATCTGACACCCTGGTTCGAAGGCTATTTCGATACGACCACAGGTCCCAAGCAAGAGCCTTCGTCCTACATGGCGATCGCCGAAAAGATGGGCCGCCCCCCAGCCCATATCCTCTTTCTTTCGGACATCGAGGGAGAACTGGATGCCGCCGCGTCAGCCGGACTTGCCACCTGCCAACTGGTCAGGGATCCTGAGGTGATGGCCTCATCGCGGCATGCCCGAGCCACCCGTTTTGACGAAATTGATCTTTCCAGAGACTGATTGTTTCCCCTTAGAAAACATATTGTCTCCCAAAAGAAAACCCGAAGCGTAACCAACCACGCCCGGGTAAAAGCCTAAAACCTGGCATGCTTTGTGCTTTTGATTTAATATCCGTTATGGCTTGAACCTGAAGGTTTCGGCCGTTACAGTAGAACCAACGTTCATGGGGACACAAGAAGTCCCCGCCCTTGCATCTAGAAATTCCCCGTTGGCCTGGAGGCCTTCAAAGCGGAGAATTCCTCGATGCTCATGCGTAAACCCGCCGGCTCCGGCCGACTAAAGTATTGCCTATGAGTTATCACGCCAAGAATCCGTCTGGCCTTCTGACCCCCCGTCATTCCCACACCCTGAGCCGCCGTAGCTTTCTGGCTCGATCCACAGTCGCCGCAGCGGGCGCCTTGCTCCTTCCCGCCCGAGAGTCGGTTGCTAACATTCTCTCCACCGAGAGAACCCTGCGCTTCCACAACGTCAATACCGACGAGGAGCTGACACTTCGGTGCTGCCCTGAACACGAATACGATCGTGAAACACGGCTTCGCTTCAGCAGCCTGATGCGCGACCACCATGCCGATGAAGTCAGGGAAATGGACCCAGCCCTTATCGACATCTTCTTTGCGCTGTCCGCCTTTACCGGCTCCACCGGAACCTTCAAGATCCTGTCAGGCTACCGTTCCCCAGAAACCAACAGCTGGCTACGCAGCTACCATCGAGGCGTTGCAGAGCACAGCATGCACATTGAAGGCAAGGCGGTCGACATTCGCATGGAGGACGTCAGCATTCGCCAGATCCGGGCCGCAGGCCTCGCGATGGCAATGGGTGGCGTCGGCTACTATCCCCGCTCCAACTTCGTCCACCTCGACACCGGCATGATCCGGACCTGGTAAAGCGACAACCCCCGACCCGGAACCTGAAGATGCGTATCGATGAAGACGGCAACATGGAGCTGTCGGCGGAGGAAAACCAAAGCCTGATGGATCAACTCGAGATCCGCCCGAAAGACTATGACGATCCCCCCGTGGAGATCGAATGCGAGGGCGTTGAAGGGGGCGCAGCCAGCTTTAGGGCCACCAATACCCAGACTGGCAAATCCGTTGTTCTGGTCTTTGACATCGTCGAGGACTAAGGCCGGAGACACACGTCCGACCCTGCCCCATCAGCCCGGATAGGGAAATCCGCGCGACAACAGGACTTGCAACGTCCTGTCATGACCATAGATATCATCAAAGAAGCTGATGCGCCCCTCTTGGTCCACCATCACAGTGGAGTAGAGAATATAGACCGGAATGGGCTTTTTTAGCGTAATGGTCTTGGTTACATCGCCATTGGCAAATGCCGCAATTCTCTCCGCCGGCCAATCGCCATTATCTTCCAAAACCCACTCAGCGAGCCGCTGGGGGTCCTGCACACGAATACAGCCGTGACTGAAATCCCTGCGGTCGCGACTAAAAAGACTCTTGCTTGGCGTACTGTGCAGATAGACGTTGTTGGTGTTCGGAAAGGAAAATTTAAAGAGGCCCAGAGCATTCTCAGGCCCCGGGCGCTGCCGAATTTTCAAGGAACCGGAAGCCACCCGATCAAGCGTTGAGTCATCTGCGGCCCATGGCTGCGCAGCCGGCGCAAAAGCCGAGACAATCTCGAGATCATTTTTCTGAAGATACGATGGATGTCGGCGAATCTCAGGAACCACTTCTTTCGCCGCAATCGCCTCGGGAACATTCCAGAACGGCCTAAAAGTCACCATCGTCATATCGGAATGAAAAATGGGGGTTTGACGACCATCAATCGCCTGTCCGACCACGACATTCATCTGTAGCTCATGATGCCCGATCCCCTCTCCCGCGCGCGCGCCATAAAGCTGGAATGCAGGGATATTGACGATCAGATAGTGCCCCCTGACCCCCTCAGGCAACCAACGCAGCCGCTCAAGCCCCAATTCGATCTGCTTGAGTCGATCCGCTACCGGCGTTGAAAGCCGGGCCAGCGTCCCTTTCCCGATCACGCCATCTGAAGTCAACCCGTGCCGGGCTTGAAACGCCTTGACCGCCTGCTCGAGCGCCGGATCATAGAGCTCAGCTGAACCTTCCTGCCCATGGTCGCCTTGCGGCAAATCCCCCAGCGCAATGAGGAGCGTGCGAAGGGCCGGCACATCGGGGTGGGTCATGCCCGGAGTAAATTTGGCCGGAAAACCGAACTTGGGCTTTGGAAGCTCCAATGCCAGCTTCCGATATCGGACCAATGCGGATTTCAGAGGCTGATAGATTGGGAATCGGGGCTCCAAATCAGCCAACAAGGTCCGAGGCGAGGCATGCCGGCTCATCTCCAAGACCCGTGCCGGAATTTCCTCCCGCCGCGAGATAACATCGAGATCAAAACCGACCGTGCGGGGATTTATCCGGCCCACATGAAGGTTACTGGCAAAGCGAAGGACCGCGACACTCAACGCCACATCATAGGCCGCGATGGCGGAAACCTCTTTAAACCCACCGGAGGCTTCCTGCCCCCAGCGCTCCAGCAACATCGCATCGTAGTCCTCGGGAATCAAGCCGGCAGCGTCCGCTTCCTTCAGGGCCGCAACCATCGCAAGAGCCTGAGGACTGGGGCGCTGATCTTTAACCCAAAGCGCCTTTGCGGGCGACTCCCCGTAGAGACGAGCCAAACCCTTCGACACATCGGAAAGATGGCTCCAACGAAGAGAGACATGGCGACCTGACTGAATCAATGCCTGAATCTCGCCGCCCACGCCGCTCTCTGCCATAACAGCCGGTGAGGAAAAGACCAAAGACAGAATGAGTAGGAGGCAAAATTTAGGCATGGCACATCAACGAATGAACAAACAAAGGCCGGAGCATGAGTATAGTCTCGCAAACCCTCAACGACCCAGCCCATATCCCTAGTGCTTTACTCGGGTTTTAAAGAGGACTAAAATGGTCCCCAATATCGAGGACCCCTATGCTTCGGATCAGCAAACTCAGCGATTACGCCATTATTGTTTTGGGCTACATGGCCAAGCACCCTGAAAAAACTTTTGCCGCCAATGAACTGGCTGAGGAGGCAGGGATTGCCGGAACCACCGTGAGCAAAATCCTGAAGGCTCTGGTTCGATCCGGCGTCCTGGCCTCAACGCGCGGCGCCAGGGGTGGCTACCATCTGGCCAAGCCCCCGGAGCAGACACCGATTGCCAGCATCATCGCCGCCCTTGAAGGCCCCATCGCCCTGACCGAATGCGGGCTCGATCACAACCATTGCGATCAGCTGCGATCCTGCCACGTCAGAGGCAACTGGTCTGTACTGAACCGGGCTATCCAGACGGCCCTTGAAGCCGTCACACTCGCCGACATGGCACAGCCCATGACCCGCGCTCCAGAGGAGTTCCGCCTGCCGCTGGCGAAACTCTCCCTGCAAAGCCGCCGCATCCAGGAGTAACCCATGGCCGCGACATCCGAACATCTTGAATCGATTATCCAGAAGGAATATGCCCCGGGCTTTGTGACCGATCTTGAGGCCGATACCCTCCCGCCAGGGCTCAATGAAGACGTCATCCGGGCAATCTCCAAGCGCAAGAACGAACCGGCCTTCATGCTGGAATGGCGACTCAAGGCCTACGCTCAATGGCAGACCCTCACGGAACCTCACTGGGCCTACCTGGAATACACCCCCGTCGATTACCAATCGATTAGTTATTACTCCGCCCCCAAGGTCAAGGAATCTCCCAAGAGCCTCGAGGAAGTGGATCCCAAGCTGATCGAAACCTATAAAAAGCTCGGTATCCCGCTGCATGAACAGGAAAGACTCGCCGGCGTCGCGGTGGACGCGGTTTTTGACAGCGTCTCTGTTGCGACCACCTTCAAGGACAAGCTGGCCGCGGCCGGTGTCATTTTCTGCTCGATGTCGGAAGCACTGCAACACCATGCCGATCTGGTCCAAAAATATCTGGGGACGGTGGTTCCGACCAGCGACAACTTTTTTGCAGCCCTCAATTCGGCGGTCTTTTCTGATGGCTCCTTTGTCTATATCCCCAAGGGTGTTCGCTGCCCCATGGAGCTTTCGACCTATTTTCGAATCAACGCCGCGAATACAGGGCAATTCGAGCGCACCCTGATCATTGCCGATGAAGGAAGCCACGTCAGCTACCTTGAGGGTTGCACCGCCCCGATGCGGGACGAGAATCAGCTTCATGCCGCCGTTGTTGAACTGGTCGCCCTCGAAGGCGCCGAGATCAAGTACTCGACGGTCCAGAACTGGTATCCCGGCGATGCCGAGGGTCGGGGGGGCATCTACAACTTCGTTACCAAGCGCGGGGATTGTCGTGGCAATCGTTCGAAGATTTCCTGGACCCAGGTTGAGACAGGATCCGCCATCACCTGGAAATATCCAAGCTGCATTCTCCGAGGCGATGATTCCGTTGGCGAGTTCTACTCCGTTGCTGTCAGCAACCACTGCCAGCAAGCCGATACGGGCACGAAGATGATCCATATTGGCCGCAACACCCGAAGCACGATCATTTCAAAGGGTATTTCCGCAGGCCGCGCCCAGAATACGTATCGCGGTCAGGTCAAGATTCTCAAGCGCGCCGAAAATGCACGCAACTACACCCAGTGTGACTCCCTCCTCATCGGTGACCGTTGTGGCGCCCATACCTTCCCGGCCATTGAGGTCCGCGAACCCAGCGCACAACTTGAACACGAGGCCACCACCGCAAAAATCAGTGAAGACCAGCTCTTCTTCTGCCAGCAGCGAGGCCTTTCGGCTGAAGATGCCGTCTCAATGATCGTCAACGGTTTCTGCAAGGAAGTGTTCAAAGAACTTCCCATGGAGTTTGCAGTGGAAGCCCAGGCCCTTCTCGGAATCAGCCTTGAGGGCAGCGTTGGCTAAGCCACGCCCCTCCCCAACACGTTAACCAAAGCCATGTTAAGCATCCGACAACTTGAAGCCCGCGTTGAAGAAAAGCCCATCCTGAAAGGGTTGAACCTCGAGATCAAAGCCGGTGAAGTTCACGCCATCATGGGTCCAAACGGATCCGGAAAAAGCACGCTGTCCCATGTCCTGGCCGGCCGTCCCGGCTATGAGGTCACCGGCGGCAGTGTCACCTTCGACGGGAAGGATCTCCTTTCACTCAAGCCCGAAGAGCGGGCCCGAGAAGGCGTTTTTCTGGCGTTCCAGTACCCCGTTGAGATCCCTGGGGTCAGCAACATCTATCTCCTGAAGGCCGCACTCAACGCCATTCGTCGCCATCGCGGCGAACCCGAGGTGGATGCGATGGACTTCCTGCAATTAGTGAAGGCGCGCATTCGGTCTTTGAATCTCGATGAACAGTTCCTCTATCGCGGGGTGAATGAAGGATTCTCCGGTGGCGAAAAAAAGCGCAACGAAATCCTTCAGATGGCTATCCTCGAACCGAAGCTCTGCATCCTCGATGAGACGGACTCCGGGCTTGATATCGATGCGCTTAAAGTGGTCGCCGATGGGGTCAATGCCCTGAGATCGCCCGATCGGTCCTTTGTCATGGTGACGCACTATCAGCGCCTGCTCGACTACATCAAACCCGATTTCGTCCACGTCCTTGCCCAAGGCCAGATTGTCCGATCGGGGGGACCCGAACTGGCTCATGAGCTCGAAGCCAAAGGCTACGGTTGGCTTGAATCTGCTCCGGGGATCTGAGGGTTCGACCATGGAAAGACTTTCCACGTTTCAAGCCCTTCAAGGGACCTTGCCAGGCGCAGGGCTCTCCTGGCTCGATCAGCATCGCCGTGAATCCTTGGCCGCTTTTACTGCGCATGGCTTCCCGACAACACGCGATGAGGAATGGCAATACCTGCCAGCCTCCTCCTTTTCGGGAACCCAATTCCAGACTGAAGGACCTGGGATCGAGGATACCTTCGATCAGAGCCTCAAGTTACCCGGATGCCTCACCCTGGTTTTCAAGGATGGCCAAAGGATTGCTTCGGACCAAAGCCCACTGCCTCAAGGCCTTGAGATCCTGAAGCTCCAAGACGCTCTCCTCAGGGCCCCGGAGGAGATTAAAGCCCTTCTGGAACTCCCGGAACCTGCATCCCGGCACAGCCTGTCCCAACTGGTTGCCGCCCTAGCCGGTGAAGGCGTATTGATTCGGGTCGCTGCTGGAATCCGCATTGAGCAACCCATCCAGATTCTTCATCTAAATTCACGTCCAGACCATCTGTCAGCGATTCGCCATTTCATCCGACTCGAGAGAAATGCAGAGGCGACCGTGATCGAAACGCATGCAGGGCCGAATCAGACGTCCTATCTGGCGCTTTCGATGACCCGGATTAGGCTCGAGGAGAATGCGTCACTCGATCACTACAAGCACCAATGCGAAGGAGATCAAGGTCGTCATTTTGGGGGAATCTACGCGGATCAAGCACCCACCTCTCGCTTTCGCCAGACTCAGGCGGCCTTGGGCAGCGCCATAGCGCGAACTGAGATTCACAGCCGTCTGGAGCGCGCCAGCGAATGCGAACTCGAGGGCGTATTTTTGGCCCAAGACCGGGCCCAGCTCGATACGCATACTCGGCTGCGTCATGCAGGTCCTCACGCCACCAGTCGGGATGACTACCGAGGTATCGCAGGCGGCCGCGGCCGTGGTGTCTTCCAAGGCAGAATCATTGTGGAGCCCAACGCACAGAAAACGAAGGCCGAAATGCAGTGCCGCAACCTCCTTCTCTCCCAAGACGCAGAGATTGATGCCAAACCGCAACTTGAAATCCATGCCGATGACGTCAAGTGCTCCCACGGCCTGACTGTGGGTCAACTAGACCCCGGTGCCATCTTTTACCTCGCTTCCCGCGGGGTGGGGGAAGACGAGGCCCGACGACTTTTGACCTACGGCTTTGCCAATGAAATTGTCGAACGTATCCGCCCGGACGCCCTAAGACAACGCATTCAGGACGAACTGAGCCAGCGACTGACCTATCCGGTAGCCGGGAGCAATCCAGCATGAGCCGTGTACCCCACCCTCGCTTCGACCTAGAGCAAGCGATCCGGGATTTCCCGATTCTGGATCAGACGATCAACGGACATCCATTGGTCTATCTCGACAATGCCGCCTCGACCCAAAAACCCCTTCAGGTCATCGACACGGTTTCCGATGTCTACCGCAAGGATTACGCGAACGTCCATCGTGGCGTCCATACCCTGAGCCAAAGGGCCACCGATCGATTTGAAGGCGCCCGTGAAAAGGTCCAGAAATTCATTCACGCCCAGCATGCCCACGAGATCATCTTCGTGCGTGGCGCGACGGAAGCCATCAATTTGGTGGCCCAGAGCTTTGCGAGGCCCCGGCTGGCGGCGGGTGATGAAATCCTCATCACCGCCATGGAACACCACTCCAACATCGTTCCCTGGCAGATGGTTGCCGAAGCCACTGGCGCCAAACTTCGGGTTGCCCCCATGTCTTATGAAGGGGAGCTTCTGATGGATGCCTTTATCGGCCTTCTCAACCCGCGAACCCGACTGGTCTCGGTCAGCCACATGTCCAACGCCTTGGGCACCATCAATCCGGTCCGCGAAATCGTTCGTGAGGCACACGATCGAGGCATTCCGGTTCTTCTAGATGGCGCTCAGGCCGCCCCGCATCTGGCCGTGGACGTGACAGAACTGGATTGTGATTTCTATGCCTTTTCCGGCCACAAGCTGTATGGCCCCTCAGGCATTGGTGTTCTTTATGGCAAGGAAGCCCTGCTGAAAGCCATGCCGCCTTACCAAGGCGGCGGCGATATGATTCGCCAGGTCACCTTTGAAGCGTCCGTCTACAACGATCTTCCCTACAAGTTTGAAGCCGGAACTCCGAGTATCGCGGACGCCGTGGGCCTGGGCGCCGCTATCGATTACATTGAAAATCTGGGCATTGATTCCATCGCCGCTCATGAGGAAGCTTTGCTGGCGTATGCCACCGAGGAAGCCTTGAAGATTCCTGGCCTTCGGATTATCGGAACCGCAGCAGAAAAGGGCGCCATCCTGTCGTTTACCCTGGATCGCATTCATCCCCACGATATCGGTACGCTACTCGATCAACTGGGAATTGCCATCCGTGCGGGACACCATTGTGCGATGCCCGTGATGGATTTCTATCAGGTCCCCGCGACCGCGAGGGCGTCCTTCGCCCTGTACAATACCGAAGCTGACGTTGACACCCTGATGGGTGGGCTTCGGGAAGTCATCCGACTTTTCGGCTAATCGTCCTGCACCTATCGCGACCATCATGCTGGATCAAATCAGAGACCTCTATCAGGAAGTGGTTTTCGACCACAACCGCAACCCCAGAAACTTCCGCGTTATGGAGGATGCGACCCGGACCATCGACGGATTCAATCCGCTGTGCGGCGACCGGATCACCCTTTACGTCAAACTCAAGGACGGCATCATCGAAGATGTGAGTTTCCAGGGCTCGGGCTGTGCCATTTCTACCGCATCTGCATCCCTGATGACCGAAATTGTCCGCGGCCAAACGGAAGCTGAAGCCGAACATTTGTTTGAACTCTTTCATCGGATCACCACAGGCAAGAACGGTGACGAGGTCAACCTGGATGAGATTGGTAAGCTTGCCGTGCTTGCTGGTGTCAGGGCCTATCCCGCGCGCGTTAAATGCGCGACTCTGGCATGGCACTCCCTTCAAGCCGCACTCAAGGATGATCACGCGACGGTCTCGACCGAATAGGAGAGCCAGGCGATGACAAAGTGGATCGATATCGCCGCCGAGGGCAGCCTTGCCCCCAATGAACCCCTCCATATCGAGCAGGATGGCCAGACCATTGCCATCTTCTCGGTCGATGGCGAAATCTTTGCCATCGAGGACATCTGCAGTCATGATCGCAGCCCCATCAGCGAAGGCTGCGTCGAGGGCCATGAAATCATCTGCCCGCGCCATGGCGCCCGATTCTGCCTTCGAACGGGGCAGGTGCTGAGCGCACCGGCCTACGAAGACATCGAGGCCTTCCCGGTCCGAACCGAGGCGGGACGCCTTTGGCTCGGGCTTCCCGACTGAGCGCGCCTCCGGGAGGCTCTGCGTCTTCCCTGTATAATGTTCTGTTTTGCACCGGAATCGCACATGCGCGAACTCAATCCCCTCTATAACCAGATCAAGGATCTCAAGGGACGTGAAGAGTCTCTTAGGGGGTACCTTTGACTTTGAAGAGAAACAGGAACGTCTGACCGAAGTTCTTCGGGAACTCGAAGACCCCAAAATCTGGGATGACCCCGAAAAGGCTCAGGCCCTAGGCCGAGAAAGAACGCAACTTGAGGGCGTGGTCAACAACCTGCTGAAAATCCGCAACGGTATTCAGGATGCCCAGGAGCTTCTGGAACTGGCGGTCGAAGAAGATGACGAAGGGAGCGTCGATTCGGTTGCTGACGATCTCGATGAATTCGAAAAAGTAGTCGCAGGCCTTGAATTCCGTCGTATGTTTTCCGGGGAAATGGACCCCAACAATGCCTTCCTCGATATTCAGGCGGGATCCGGAGGCACCGAAGCTCAGGACTGGGCGGCCATGCTGGAACGGATGTACCTGCGCTGGGGTGAACGCAAGGGGTTCAAGACCGAACTGGTCGAGGAATCTGCAGGCGATGTCGCCGGCATTAAGAGCGCCACCATCCGCTTCGAAGGCGAGTATGCCTATGGCTGGCTCAGAACCGAAACCGGCGTCCACCGGCTGGTCAGAAAGTCACCTTTTGATTCCGGGAATCGAAGGCACACATCCTTTTCCTCCGTTTTCGTTTCACCCGAGGTGGACGACAACATCGACATTGACATCAATCCTGCAGACCTTCGCACGGACGTCTACCGCGCCAGTGGCGCAGGTGGCCAGCACGTCAACCGAACCGAATCGGCGGTCCGTATCACGCATATCCCGTCCGGAGTCGTGGTCCAGTGCCAAAGTCAGCGTTCTCAGCATGCCAACCGTGATTGGTGTATGAAGCAGCTGCGCGCCAAGCTCTATGAGCTTGAGATTCAGAAACGCAATACCGAAAAACAAAAGCTGGAAGATTCCAAGTCCGATATCGGATGGGGGAGCCAGATCCGCTCCTACGTGCTGGATCAATCCCGCATCAAGGATCTCAGGACCAACGTTGAAACCAGCAACCCAGGTCCCGTCCTCGACGGCGATCTCGACCTCTTTATCGAAGCCAGCCTCAAGAGCGGACTCTAAGCGCTATGAACGACCTTATCGACGAAAACAAACTTACGCTCCAGCGCCGCGAAAAGCTCAAGGCCATCCGCGAACAGGAAGCCATTGCTTTTCCGAACGACTTTCGAAGAAGCGCGTTGGCACAAGACCTTCTGAACCAATACGAAGCCCTGGAAGCCGAGGAACTCGAAGCCAAGGCCCTTCGCGTCAGCTTAGGTGGCCGCCTGATGACCAAGCGCGTCATGGGCAAAGCTTCGTTCGCCCATCTTCAAGACATGTCGGGTCGACTGCAGGTTTTCCTGCAACGCGACACCTTACCTGAAGGTGTATACGAAGCCTTCAAGGGATGGGACATGGGGGACATCATTGGCGTCGAGGGCGTGCTGTTTAAGACCAAGACGGGGGAGCTCTCCGTAAGGGTCGATCAGGCTCGCCTTTTGACCAAGTCCCTCCGCCCTCTTCCTGAAAAATTCCATGGCCTGCAGGATGCCGAAACCTGCTATCGGCAACGTTACCTCGATCTCATCATGAACGAGGATTCCCGCAAGGTTTTCCTGCTTCGAAGCGCCATTGTTCGCCATATTCGCGAATTTCTGGCAGCCCGCGGATTCCTTGAAGTGGAAACCCCGATGATGCAGGTGATCCCGGGTGGAGCGAGAGCACGCCCCTTCGTGACCCACCACAACGCCCTCGACATGGATCTTTATCTTAGGATCGCACCCGAGCTTTATCTGAAGCGTCTCGTGGTCGGCGGCTTCGAGCGCGTCTTTGAAATCAACCGAAGCTTCCGTAATGAAGGGCTTTCGACCCGTCACAACCCCGAGTTCACCATGATCGAGTTTTATCAGGCCTACGCGGACTACCGCGACCTGATGGATCTCACCGAAGAACTCATGCGGACGATTGCCGTTGATCTGACTGGAGATACCCGCATCACCCATCAGGGTGAAACCTACGATCTGGGCCAGCCTTTCCAACGTATGACGGTCTTAGAATCCATCCTCCACTTCAACCCGGACATCACCCTCGCAGAATTGGCTTCCCTGGAAGGCGCGCGCGCCATCGCAAGTCGCCTCCACATCAAGCTGGATGCGGGCGATGGGCTGGGTAAGATTCAAACCGAAATCTTTGAGAAGACGGTTGAGGACCGACTGATGGCGCCCACCTTCATCACGGCTTATCCGGCGGAGGTCTCGCCTCTGGCCCGAAGAAATGATGAGGACCCTTTCATTACCGATCGTTTCGAGTTTTTCATAGGTGGCAGAGAGCTGGCCAACGGGTTTTCAGAGCTCAATGACGCCGAGGATCAGGCCGAGCGATTCCGGAAACAGGCGGACAACAAGGATGCGGGTGATGAAGAAGCCATGCATTACGATGCGGACTATATCCGCGCCCTCGAATACGGGATGGCCCCCACCGCAGGCGAAGGCATCGGCATTGACCGACTGGTGATGTTCTTCACCGACTCCCCCTCGATTCGGGACGTGATTCTCTTTCCTCACATGCGTCGGGAAAGCTAAGAAAAAGCCCGCACGGGTTCAGTGCGGGCCTGTTTCATTTTCTTGGAGCAGAACTCAAGTTCAATCTGGCTTTTTTCCTTGTAGCTCGGCCTCAAGCGGTAGCAGTGGAATCTCGAAGCCTTTAAGAATGGCCTCAATTTCAGGGGCCTTCTTTTCAATCAGTCCGTTCAGTAGCTCCTTGCGTTCCTTATCAGGAATGCGAACTCCCATCGCCATGGCGAAATCAAACTTCAGCCCAGGCTCTGTCTGCATGGGCAAGGCCACGAGAGCACCTGGCTTTTGCTTCACCAGATAGCCTGCTATCGGCCCCCAGATAATCACCATATCGATCTTTTTGTCATTGAAGTCCTGCGCCAGAATTTGCGCCGTATTCTGGGTAATATCGCCGGTCATGGTCTGATATGGAATGCCTTGCCCGATCAGCCCATGCTTCAAAAGCCATGTCGTCCCTGGCGCACCCCCGTCGAACATCGCAATTTTGAGCTTTCCTTTGACGTCCGCAGGCAGGCTGTCGATATCTGCAGCGGTCTTGATGCCATCCAACGGCCCGCCTTTGGCATAGACGAGTGTATAGGTTGAGCGGTAGTACGGTCTGGTCGTGGCGGCGAGCTCAAATCCTTGCGGAACCTCAATCACCACATCGCACAAGTACTCCTGAGAGTCCTCCGGCTTCATTTTCAGCGTATTACGAATAAACCCCAGCCGCTGTGGAAACCACATATATTCCAGCTTCTGGCCAAGTTCCTTGGCAAAGAGCTCGGCAATTTTGTTGCCATATCCACTGCCATCCTTCTGTGAAAGCGGGGGATTATTCGGATCTGCACAGACCTTAAAACTCTTCTCCGCCTGCACGTTTCCAGCCAATAACAGGCAGGAGACGATTAACAGCACGCCCCTAAAACCTGAGCTTAGACTTAGCCTCATTCGAATACCTCAACGGTCAGAACTTAATACCCTATAGGACGCCTACCACACGGCAGGGTTCCCCAAAAGAAAAGCCCCGACTGCGAACAGTCGGGGCTTTTCATCAAGTCGTTCGGGATCCCGAGGGATCCCTTGGACCATCGTCTTAGTTCGGCAGTGCGAACACGGTGAAGACGCCACCCAGCTTGGTGTGGGTGCTCAGGCTCTTGTAGGCACCAACGGCACCAAGACCTTCGCTGTCACCTTCAAGACCAGCCGCCATACCGACGCCGGCCCAGCCACCGATACCTGACAGGACACCGATGTACTGCTTACCGTTGTACATCCAGGTGCTGACGTTACCGATGATGCCGGACGGAGTCTTGAACTTGTAGAGTTCAGCGCCGGTGTTGGCATCACGGACCTTGAGGTAGCCTTCAAGGGTACCGTAGATGACGAGGTCACTCGCGGTGGAAACCATGCCGCTCCACAGTGAGAAGGGTTCGTCGATCTGCCATGCGATCTTACCGGTGGTCGGATCCCAAGCGGTGAAGGAGCCCATGTGGAGCTTTTCTTCCTTATCACCCGTCTTGACGTTGATCTTAGCCGGATAGATGTTCAGGGTTGCGCCAACGTAGGGCTGACCCGCGGTGTACTCAACCTGGAAGGGCTCATAGTCCATACAGGTGTGGTTGCCCGGGATGTAGATCAGCTTGGTCTTGGGCGAGTAAGCAACCGGCGGTTCGTTCTTCGCGCCCATGGCGGAAGGACAGATTCCCTTCTGGTTGTGGTCTTCGCCACCAGCCTGCGTAGAGTACTGGCTCTGAACCTGCGGACGACCGGTCTTCGCATCAACATGTGAAGCCCAGTTGACCATCTTGTCGAACTTTTCAGCAACGAGCAGTTCACCAGAGATACGATCAAGGGTGTAACCGAAACCGTTACGGTCGAAGTGGGTCAGCAGCTTGGTGTGATCCTTGCCGTCCTTATCCTTCATCGGAAGGTCGACCAGGGTCATTTCGTTGATGCCGTCGTAATCCCATTCATCGTGCGGGGTCATCTGGTAAACCCACTTGGCCGCACCCGTATCTGCATCACGAGCCCAAATGGTCATGGACCACTTGTTGTCGCCAGGACGCTGAACCGGATTCCAAGTCGAGGGGTTGCCTGAACCGTAATAGATCAGGTTGGCTTCAGCGTCATAGCTGGTCCAGCCCCAAGTGGTACCACCACCGATCTTCCACTGGTCACCCTGCCAGGTCTTCAGAGAAGAATCCTTGCCAACCGGAGCCATCTTGCCGTCGGTCCAGGTGACCGTCTTATCGGGATCGATCTTCATGTCGGCGTCAGGACCCATGCTGTAGGCCTTCCATGCCAGTGAGCCGTCCTTGACGTTGTAAGCAGCCATAAAGCCACGCACGCCGAACTCACCGCCGGAGATACCGATCAGGACCTTGTCCTTAACAACAACAGGTGCACTGGTGTTGGTCATACCTGCCTTCGGGTCACCATTCTTGACCTTCCAGACCAACTTGCCCGTCTTCGCGTCCAGAGCGATCAGAGTGGCATCACCCTGCGCCAGGAAGACCTTGCCGTCACCGTAACCAAGACCACGGTTGACGACGTCACAGCACATGACGCCAATAACCTGAGTCGGGTCGGTGCCCTTGTCAGGAGCGTAATCGTATTCCCACGCAACGCTGTGGGTGTCCTGATTCAGCGCATAGATCTTGTGCGGGAAACCGGTGTGGATATAGATGAGACCGTTGACGACCAACGGACCACCTTCGTGACCACGCAGCATGCCGGTGGAGAACGTCCACTGCGGCTGAATGCTCTTCGCGTTATCCTTGTTAATTTGGGTCAGCGTGCTGAAGCGGCTACCAAAATAATCGCCACCCCAAGTCGCCCAGTTGGCTGGGTCACGGGACAGCTTTTCTACTTCGGCATTAGCAAAACCGACGCCCGGGGCGGCCAAAGCGGTCGCAACGGTCGTGGTCAGCAGCAAACTCTTCAAAGAGTTCTTCATCGTTTATCCTCCTCAGATAAGGCAAAAATACGTTTGCAAACGCTTATTTACACCTAAGCTTAACGAGCCGCAGCTTTTCAGCAGGTTCAATCTTCTTAGAAAATCGGGTCAACCCGAGCGACCGTCTGGGTGCGTAACTTGAAGGATTTCAAGCGAAAAGTCAACGGGCGCAAGCCCTTGGCTGACACGCACATCACAGCAAGCCGGCAACACTCCAACGACCCATTCTACTGAAGAAATGAACGGCGAGGATCATGTGTTGCATTAACTTTGCGTGCCGATGACAATGGCAGCTACAACATCAGGAGACCCTGATACACCATGATCCAGATGCGCAATCCTCAATTATTAATCGCGGCCTCGCTCCTGCTAGGACTGGGATTTCCCCTCAGGGCCGAAACTCTGTCCCTCAAGGAAGTCGCTCCCGGTATCTTTGTCCATCAAGGCGTTCATGAAGTTCCCGATGCAAAAAATCGGGGTGAAATCGCCAATATTGGTTTCGTTGTCGGCGAGCATTGTGTCGCCGTGATTGATAGTGGCGGGAGCCCTGATCAGGGGCGAGAACTTCGGGACGCCATCGCTCAGAAAACACGGGTTCCCATCTGCTATGTCATCAACACCCACGTCCACCCCGACCATATTTATGGCAACCAGAGCTTTCGGCTCGATGGTGTCCGCTTTGTTGGACACCATAAACTAGCGCAGGCCATGGCCCTGAGGGCCCCCTATTACAGCGACATGGCTCATCGCGATCTCGGAATCACGCTCACCCCCGAGGATTTCGTGCCGCCCGACCTTCCAGTCCAAGGAACGCTTGAGCTGGATCTGGGTGGACGAACCCTCGAGCTGACAGCTCACCCAACCGCCCACACCGACAACGACCTCAGCATCTTAGACACCAAGACCCGGACTCTCTGGCTTGCCGACCTTCTTTTTATGGGTCACCTGCCCGTGATCGATGGGAGCCTTCTGGGCTGGCTTCGGGAAATTGAACGCCTTCGACAGGTTCAGGCCACTCAGGTCATTCCAGGTCACGGCCCGGTCACGGCCGATTGGCCACTGGCCCTGACTGGAGAAGAGAACTACCTAAAGTCGCTCGCCAATGAAATTCGGATCGCCATCCAGTCTAATAAGACCATTGAGCAAGCAATGAACGAGGTCGGCCAAAAAAATCGGCCCGACTGGCAGCTCTTCGATGCATTCCACAAACGCAATGTTGCTGCGGCCTTTGCAGAGCTTGAATGGGAAGAAGAATCCACCCATACCCCCTCAGGAGCCCTACCATGAGATTTTCCTTATTTATCCGCCCTCTGGCACTTGTGGCCCTGAGCGCGATCGCCTTAACTCAATCCGCCTGGGCCGAAGGTGAAGATGAGTCCGTCTGGAACGGATCGCTCAAATCGAAATTTTTCGGTGAGCAGACCATTCTTGAGGACAAGGACACCCTTGAGATTACGGCACCCTACCGAGCCGAGGACCCCGCTCTCGTCCCCATTCAGGTGACCAGCAAGTTTCCTCAGACCCCAGATCACTTCATCAGAAACATCACGCTGATTATCGACAATAACCCGACGCCCTTCTCGGCCTCATTCGACTTTAGCCCTCAGAGCGGCAAAGCCGACATTGCCACCCGGCTTCGCTTTAATGCATACACGCATGTTCGCGCCATCGCACTGACCAATGACGGGAAACTTCACATGGCCAAGGCCTTCGTCAAGGCCAGCGGCGGCTGTTCGGCGCCTATTGGAACGGATGCAGAAGCCGCCAAGGCCCGGATGGGGAAGATGAAGTTCAAACTTGAGGGAGAAAAAGTCGTGATCGGTCAGCCGAATCCGATCCAACTCCTGATCAGTCATCCAAATATTACGGGGATGCAAATGGATCAGATCAGCCGAATCATCCAACCCGCCCATTACGTCACCGAGGTTAAGGTGAGCTTTGACGGAAAACCGATTCTCGGCGTCAGAGGCGATATCGCCATCAGTGCGGATCCCAACTTCCGCTTTTTCTTCACACCGGAGCACGCCGGCGAGCTCAAGGCGGAGATCAAGGACAATCTCGGTAACCAGTTCAGCGCATCGCAGACTGTTTCACCTTAAAACACATCATCCTGGTCGAGAAGAACATTTCGCCTCGACCAGGACTGCTATGACAGATCCTTAGCCTGTTTTCGGGCTGCAAGCCATTCAGACAGTTGCTCGGTCAGCACGTAAAAGACCGGCACGAAGGGAATCGCAAGCAGCGTTGACGCAAGCATGCCACCGAAGACCACAGTTCCAATCGCCTGCTGACTGGCTGCCCCTGCTCCGCTGGCCTTGAGCAACGGGTAAACCCCAAGAATGAAGGCGAACGAGGTCATCAGGATCGGTCTGAAACGTCGGCGGGTAGCTTCGACCGCAGCCTCCATGATGCCCATCCCCTCGTGTCGTAACTCTCTCGCAAATTCGACTACCAGGATGGCATTTTTACTGGCCAGCGCAATCATCAGTACAAGACCGACCTGCGTATAGAGGTTGTTGTCAAAGTTGCGAGAGATTAGAGCCAGAATCACGCCCACAAGGGCCATGGGAACCACCAGAATGACCCCTAAGGGTGAGATCCAGCTTTCATACTGGGCAGCGAGCACCAGATAGACCAGAAGAATCGACAGCGCGTAAATGAAATAAGCCGTATTCCCAATCAACTTCTGCTGGTAAGCAACGGCAGTCCAGTCAAACTTCATTCCCGCCGGCAAAACATCCGCCGCCATTTGCTCCATGATATACATCGCATCACCGCCGCTCTTATCTGGCGCAGGCGCGCCAAAAAGAGGGGCAGCAGGATACAGGTTATAGCGGGAAACCAATTCGGACCCCACCTGACGGTTAACCGAGAGCAATGTTCCGAGCGGCACCATATTTTTTTGCGAATTACGGACATAGATATTCTGGATGTCCTCAATATCGCTGCGGTAGGGCGCATCCGCCTGCACGTAGACCTGGAAAGACTGATCAAATTTGGTAAAGAGATTGACGAACGTCGACCCGAGATAAGACTGAAGGGCACTAAAAACGTCATCCACCTGAACCTGAAGGGATTCCGCCTTGACGCGATCAATGTCGAGAAAGAGCTGGGGACTCAGCGCACTGAAAGTCGTCGTGGCAAATCCGATCCCACTTTGGGCCTGAGCCGCCCGAACCATCTCCCCCATCACCGGCTGCAGAAGCTTGATTCCCCGTCCCTCACGATCCTCGACCATCATCTGTAGACCACCCAACTGCCCCAATCCGGCAATGGGCGGAGGTGTTACAGCGACGACCCGAGCTTCCTGAATCTCATCAAAGCGCTTTTTCAGGCTAGCAAGAATCACAGGCTGACTCAGCTTATCCCCTCGCTCTTCCCAATCCTGATAAACGGCAAACATGGTCACCGCATTGGAGAGATTGGCCGCATCCGCGACAGAAAAACCACCAATCGTGACCCATCCTTTAATGCCGGGCGTTTCCTTCAGGATATTGCTGATTTGCTCGGCCACTTTACGCACTCTGGGCTGAGCACTCCCCTCGGGAAGTTTTGCGACGACAATCGCGTACCCCTGATCCTCGATGGGAAGGAAGCCAGCGGAATGGTGAGCAAACAACCACCCACCCACCACGATCGCCGCGATGAAGACCGCCAACATGGCCTTGGTTCTTTGCACCATCCACTCAACAACGCGAACATAGCCCCCCTCAACTTTGGCGTAACCCGAATTAAAGGCTCGGTAGAACGCATTGGGCTGGTAGTCCTTCGGCACCGGCTTCAGGTATAACGCGCACTGCGCTGGCTTCAGGGTCAGCGCATTGATCGCACTGATGATTGCTGTCGAAGCAATGACCAGCGCGAACTGCCGAAAGAGCTGGCCGCTGATCCCAGGAAGAAATGCCGCCGGCAAAAAGACGGCCGAGAGCACCAGGGTAATTCCTATCACCGGACCGGTCATCTGCGACATGGCCTTGATGGCTGCATCCTTTGGCGCCAACCCCTTCTCAATATGTGACGATGCATTTTCTACGATCACAATCGCATCATCGACCACAATCCCGATCGAGAGAATCAACGCAAAGAGTGTCATCAGATTAATCGAGAACCCCAAAGCCGCCATCGCAGCAAAGGCCCCGATAATCGTGACGGGAACCGTCGTAGCAGGCACCAAGGTCGCTCGCCAGTTTTGAAGAAACAGAATCACCACGGCAAGAACCAGGAAACCGGCCTCATACAGCGTTTCATAAACCGCGTGAATGGACTGCTCGATGAACGTCGTGGTGTCGTAGATGATTTGATACTTGAGTCCTTCGGGAAAAGTCTGTGACATTTCCGAAGTCAGGGCGCGAACCTTCTCGCCGACATCCAGTGCATTAGCCCCGGGGAGTGCATACACCAGCAACTGCGCAGCCCGGTGCCCACTCACGGCAGAGAAATTGGTGTAAGAGCGCTGTTCTAGCTCAACCCTCGCGACATCCTTAACCCGCACAATCTGAGCCGTCTGCCCGTTCTGGGGCAACACACTCTTGATGATGATGTTTTCAAATTCGGGGATTTCCTCAAGTCGCCCAACCGCGTTAATGGTGAACTGCATGGACTGATCATCCGGGACCGGGGGTCCGCCCAATTGCCCGGCGACCACCTGATTATTTTGGCTTCGGACCGCATTCGCCACATCGGTACTGGTCAAACCAAAATACTTAAGCCGCTCTGGATTCATCCAGATGCGCATGCTGTAGTTCCCAGCACCCTTGACCACCACCTGACCAACCCCTGGAATTCGCCAGACCGGATAAAGAAGATTGATCTGTGCGTAGTTCGAGAGATAGGTTTCGTCAAAGCGATCGTCGTCGGAGTAGAGACTGATCGCCATCAGAATGTTGGTAGAGACCTTACGAACCGAAACGCCCTGTTTCTGAACGGGATCTGGAAGCTGCGCAAGCTGACCGTTCACCAGGTTCTGAACTAATGTCAGGGCTGCATTAAGATCCGTGCCCACCTCGAAGGTAATGGTCAGCGAGTAGGTTCCATCGGAGCCGCTGGTTGAATAGAGATAGATGGACTTCTCGACCCCGTTGACCCCTTCCTCAATCGGGATACCCACGGTCTTTGCGATCACCTCCGCGCTAGCACCCGGATAGGTTGTGGAAACCTGGATGGTCGGGGGCACAATCTGCGGGTACTGCGCTACAGGGAGCCTCCCCATGCTGACCAACCCCAAAATCACGGTGATAATCGCAATGACGTTTGCGAGAATCGGGCGCTCAATGAAGAATTTAGACATCATGGATTTGCCGATCCCTGAGACTCACCCTGCTTGATGGGCGTCACCTTTTTCCCCGGAATGGCGCGCATTTGGCCATTGACGATCACCCATTCATCGTCAGTCAGCCCCGTCGTCACTTCGTAACGCTTATGATCAAGTGCGCCCAACCCGACGCCCCGGCGACTCACCACCCCCTGCGCATCGACCACCAAAACATAGGCGCCCGCCTGATCAAAGGCCACGGCATCCTCCGGAACCAGAAGCCCATCGTGAACGCCTGGCTTCTCTGCCCGAATCCGGACAAACAAGCCGGGGAGCAGCCTAAAATCCGGATTGGACAATGTTGCCCGCAACTGCATGGTCCCGGTTGAGGGGTCTATTTGAATATCCGCGTAATCGAGAAGCGCTTCGTGGGGATAGCCCTCTTCGTTGGCCAAGCCCACTTGGATCGGCATATTCGGCGATGGCTTGGCTCGGCGGGCCACATCGCTCTGGTTCATCGTCTCTCGAATCTTCAGTAGATCCCGTTCACTGATCGTGAAATAAACATAAAGGGGATCAATTTTGTTGATCTCAGCTAAAACGGTCTCCTCACCATGCCCAACAACGTTGCCAGGATCGGCATAACGACGACTGGCCTTCCCACGAAACGGGGCTTTCACGGTCGTGTAACTTAAATTCAGCTTTGCGATGTCCAACTGAGCTTCGTTGGCCATGACCGCGGCCCGGTTGGAGTCTCGCTCGTAATGCCAGTGATCGACATCGGTCTGGGCCGCAGCTTCCTCCTTCATCAAACCCGTGTAGCGCTTGAACTCCGTCTCAGAATGCATCAGCTTTGCTTTTGCGGAAAGAAGATTGGCCTCGGCCTCTTTAACTTTCGCGATATAACTCTGTTGCTGAATCAGGAAGAGCGTCTTCCCCTCATCAACGATATCCCCCTCCTTGAACAAGACCTTTTCCAGATACCCATCGACTCGAGCCCGAAGTTGAACGGTATAGAAAGCCTGCGTATTACCCGTAAACTCGATGGCATCTACAACCTGATCCCTCTGGGGATGACTCACCGTGACATTAGGTGGGGGTGGCGGTTTATAGCTGTTTCCACTGTCACAGGCCACCGAAGAGAATCCGATCACGCCCAAAACGGCCAGTAATCGGATACGTAAAAAAGCGCTTTGCTCATGCATGGCGTGATCCGGAAAGACACTAAACATTTTTGAAAAATCCATCCCTACCACTCTGGTGCTCTGATGGTGCCCCGAGCAGGACCGGTGTCGGGTTTGAAGGACTTGAGAAGGTCACCCCAGCCGGTCCGCTTCTCCATGGACGCCCGAATATCCTCAGGCACAAAGTCACGACCCTCCCGAATCTGCCATCCCCCGCCCATGCCTCGGTAGACAAGGACCAGACTTCCGGCCACTTCACCGAGTGTCGCTGCAAAGGAGTCTTGCTGCTGAAGAAGGGACTGCTCTGCGGTCAGAACCGTCGTAAAGTCCGCGATCCCTTCCTTGTACTGAAGCGTTGCAAGCTCGAGAGAGCGCTTGGCCGCACTGGTACTCTGCGCCAGATACTCTGCAGAGTCCTGCAGTTTCAAAAAGTAAATCAACCCGTCTTCGACTTCCCGCTGGGCCTTGAGCACCTTGTTTTGATAGTCGATCACCAGAGCCTGGAACTGTGCGTCGTTAGCCCGGACCTGATTGCTGATCTGGCCATAATTTAAGATATTCCATTGAAACCCCGGGCCAAACCGGTGGAAATTATTGCCCCAAGCAAACATGTCGCTGAGACTGTGCCCCTGCGCGCTACTGGACACAAAAGCAAAGCTGCCAGAGATGGAGATTGCAGGGTAAAGCTGGGCTTTGGTCACGCCAATCTGCGCAGACTGCGCCTGTGCCTGGTATTCCGCTTCACGAATGTCGGGACGTCGCTTCAGCAGTTCCAAGGGAATGCCCACAGCAACCTGTACCGGTGGCGTTGGAATCTCACCAAATTGCTTGCCGCCTCCGAGCAATCCATCAATATCCTGAGGTGGTTTTCCCAAGAGGTAGCAGAGCCCATTTTTGGAGCCCCTTAGCTGGGCCTCAAGCTTGGGTATCATCGCTTGCGTGCTGGCTAGGACGGTTTTGGCCTGCTCAACATCACGCCGTGATGAACTTCCGCCGCGGAATTTGGATTCTGCAATCTTGAGGGCGCCCTTTTGCACTTCGATATTGCTACGTGCAATATCCAAGCGACGCTCGAGTGTCCGCAGATTGATATACAAGTTGGCCACATCCCCGGTAAGGCTGACCAACATGCTGTCATAGCTCGCCACCTGGGCCAGCAAGGACGCATCCGCCGATTCGATGGCTCGTCTGAATTTGCCCCAAAGGTCGATTTCCCAATTGACCGTCGGGCCCAGGCGATCCAGCCACAACCCCATGGCATCATTAGAACTGGCCGGCCGATTGGTATTGGGAAGCCGCTCGCTGAGTCCCGATTTGGGCAAATGAATATCCCAGACCAACCCCTCAAGCTTTTGATCCTGAGGATAGAAGTCACCAATAGCTACACCCAGCTGGGCTCTCGCCGTGAGGATTTTTACACCCGTCGCTCTTAACGAGAGATTTTCAGCGTAGGCCAATTCGATGAGTTTATTCAGAACGGGATCGTTAAAGCCCTTCCACCATTCCCGGTGCTCCTCGGTTTTTGCACTGAGGCGATGGTCGCCCGCATCCATCCATTTTCCCGTGAGGTTGCTTTCGGGAGTTTCAAAGTCAGGGCCGATGAGTGGGCAGCCCGACATCAGCAGGGCGCACAAAAGGATCGGGACTAAACGCAATCTCACTGGACAGACCTCTGTTCATGAGCTCCCCCTGCAAGAAGCAGAATCAGGCTCCGTTCACGAATCAATATGCCACCCTCAGAAAGCACGGGAACCGCATCCTCCGGGCGAGAAATATCATAGGGGGCCGATATTGCAGTATCAACAAGACGGCGCCAGCGTCGACCTTTCGGCGGCTCAGGAATCCTGAACACCCTCGACTCCGCCAAAGGATTCGCCAAAAGGCAGAGTTTCTGACCATCATCGTGCGAGTGAATCAGCCCCCCTAACGCCAGATCATTCCCCCAATCAGGTGCATGTCCCTCAGGATTGAACCAGTCGATTTCATCCGGACGATAAAACCGTGCGCTTGAAAGGACAGGGAATCGGCGACGCAAAAGGATCATCTCCTTTACGAAACGAACAAAGTCAGCGTTCTGGCTTACTAAGGACCAATCAAACCAGGAGGTCGCGTTATCCTGACAATAGGCGTTATTGTTTCCAATCTGACTTCTGCGAAACTCATCCCCCCCCAACAGCATCGGCACACCTCGAGCCATGAAAAGGGTGACGATCAGGTTTTTCATCTGACGCAGACGAATCTGCTGAATGAGAGGATCATCAGTCTCTCCCTCAATGCCGTAGTTGCAGCTGTTGTTGTTGTTACAACCATCTCGGGAATCTTCGCCGTTCGCAACATTGTGCTTGCACTCATAACTCACCAGATCCTTCAGGGTGAACCCATCGTGACAAGTAACAAAATTGATGCTGTGGACTGGAGCCTTTCCACTGTGCTCGTAGATATCTGCACTTCCACAAAGCCGGCTGGCGAACGAGCCAGCCATACCCGAATCGCCTCGCCAATAACGACGAACGTCGTCACGAAAAACACCATTCCACTCGGACCATCGTTCGCCGGGAAAACGCCCCACGAGATATGCACCACCCGCATCCCAGGCCTCAGCGATCAATTTCACATCGCGAAGAATGGGATCCTCGGCGATTTGCTCTAGCAGTGGGGGATTCGGAACCAGATTGCCGTTCTGGTCACGTCCGAGTATGGATGCCAAGTCGAAGCGGAATCCATCGACATGCATCTCGACGACCCAGTACCGCAGACAATCCAGAATAAAACCTCGAACGACCGGGTGACTGCAATTCAGGGTATTGCCGCAACCCGAGTAATTCTTGTAGTAACGACGATCCTCCTCGAGGATATAGTAGATACTGTTATCGAGCCCCCGGAAGCTGAGAGTCGGCCCGGTCTCATTACCTTCGGCCGTGTGGTTGAACACCACATCCAGCAAGACCTCGATGCCGGCCTCATGGAGCGCCTTGACCATCGACTTGAATTCATCCACCTGACAGCCTGGGTAAGAACGACTGCCGTAACCCTCGTAGGGCGCGAAAAACGCAATGGTGTTGTATCCCCAATAATTACTGAGTCGCTCACCGTTAAGGGGGTTACGAAGAGTCACCTCTGCCGGATTGAAGGCCTGTAATGGCATCAATTCAATGGCGTTAATGCCCAAGGACTTCAGATAGGTAATCTTGTCGATCAGCCCAAGAAAGGTACCGGGCGCCGAAGAATTGGCTGAGGCATGAACCGTCATCCCCCGCACATGCGCCTCATAGATCACTAAATCAGACCAATCATGGTGAAGCGGCCGATCATCTTCCCAATCAAAGCCACTTTCCGTGACGAGGCATTTGACGATGGCCGGATTTTCGACACAGCTCTCGCCGGCATCATCCGAGCCATCGAGACCACAGAGTTTTCCAAAATCGAGACGGCGGGGGCTGGCTAGTGCCGTCGCATAGGGGTCCAGAAGAATTTTCGAGGCATCAAAGCGATGCCCCTTCTCAGGAAGGGCTGGCCCATCGACTCGATAGGCATAAACCAGGCCCCGGCCGGCACCTAAAACCCGAACATGCCAGATATCACCGGTTTTATGGTGTTCTCGATCCAGTTCGATGGTCTGCGAAGGAAGACCCGCGTCCACAGCGTCAAAGAGAAGCAACCAGACCCGGGTGGCGTGACGACTAAAGAGGGCAAAATTGACCCCATCATTGGCCAAATGGGCACCTTGCTGAAGCGGGGTCCCTGGAGCGGTCTTGTAATGTTTCACACTGCTCTGAATGGACCGTGAAGCACTGACTTCCGTCTTCATTGGGGCATCTCGGTGTTGTCCTCAAACGCTCAAGGGGTCGCGCCACCTAAATGCCGAATGCCCTGAGCCATCTCACGATTGAGGCGCGCAAGGCACTCGCTCTCAGCCCCTACGATTTGGCCGAAGTCAGACGGAGAGACGGCGATCGAACATGAAAAGCGATGATTGACTGAATCACCCCTGGCGGACTTTAGTGACCAGAGCGCCACCATGCGGGCGTGCCCCTCAGGATCAAGATGCAACTCCTGAATCTGGACGATCGCCTGCACATCCGGCTTGGTGTCTCGCGACCAAGGGTGCATCACAATGCGGTCGCTAGGCACCAGCGATGAAAGATTTTCTTGGGACACTCGCGCGATGGTGTCATCCAAGCGCTCGGCCCAACGCTGATTCTCGGCCAGGCGGTATTCATGATCAGAGGCGGCCGTCACAATTTGAGGCCGATCGAGATAAGCAGGAACCTTGATGGGACCCAAACCAATCAGGGGGCCCTTTTGAGCGGCAACCGAAGGAGAAGGAGCCTCCTTGATGGGCTGTAGCATGTAGAACTGGTCCTGAGCGCCCCCGCGAAAGCAGCCAGCCGCCATGAGAGCAGTGATCCAAATAGCCACCCAAAGAAGGGGGCGGGTCCATCCATTGAGGGGTCGATATGCGTTGGGCACGCAAGGCTCTCCAGGATTCAAAGACAGGGTTAATAGCGCTCAAACAGCGTTTGGTTCGATCATAACACGCAGGCATGCATGCCTATTTGTATTCCGAGTATTTCAGTCCGGTTTTCCAAAAAGTAACGACTCGGGATGCCGCTGGAGGTAATCCGATAGCTCCCGAAGGGAAGCTGCCGCCCGATTCATCTCCCTTACCGAGGCGGAAAGATCCGAATTGGCCTCGGTCACATCCGCAATATTTCCTGCAGCAATACGCCCATTTTCAAGCGCGTCATGCGCAACACCCAAAGTTGCCTGAGTTGAATCCAGAACGGGACGAGCCTGATTTTTGACTTCACGAACGGTAGCATCCAGATGCGCGACAAGGTCGGGCAAGGTTTTCTCAAGACGCTCCAGAATCACCCTCGCACTTTCCAACGACTGGCTCAATGCCAGCTGGGACTTTCGCGCCTCTTCTGAGCCCACTAATGCGTGCACGTCTTTAAGCGTAGCGGCCAGATCCTGCACAACCCCATCGATCGGCAGATTTCCGATCTTCCGCATAACTTCCTCGAGGGTTGCAAGCACCTCATCGACCGTCGGCGGAACGGAAGGCACCTCGAAAAGTCCTTTGTAATTGAGCCCTGTCAGGTGAGGCGGCTGATCCTTATTGAAGTCGAGATTGACGTAGAGAAGACCCGTCAGAATACTTTGGACCTCCAGCCGGGCCCTGAGGCCAGAATCCAGAAGCTTTTTGAGACTTCTGTCCCGATCGGAGGGAGATAACGCAGTAATATCCATCGGACTCCCCGTCGTCGTGACCACCTTGGCAGGATCGATCTCGATCACTACAGGCTTCATGAGCCGGCCCATCCCGTCATCCAGCTGGAGCTCGATTTCCTTGACAATCCCCACCTGAACACCCTGAACCTTGACGGGGGCCCCAATGTTTAGGCCATTGAGCGAGCTATCAAAGTAGACCACCCAGTGAATCTTCGACTTGAAGAATTCGCCTCCACCGAAGGTGAGCAGGGCCACGACCAAAAGAGCCACGCCTCCAAGAAGAAAAGCACCGATGGCTTCGGGTTTTACGGGTTTACTCACGGCGGGGAACCTCCGATGGAGCGGGAAGAGGCTGAATTGTCTCGCGTCAAAAAGCGCAAAACCCTGGGGTCGGCGTTACCTCTTAAAATCTCGTTAGGATTTCCTCTGGCGATCACCGTCTTGGAGTCAGGGTCCAAAAAGATGGAGTTGGTCCCGATCGCAAAGATACTCGCCAACTCATGAGTGACGATGACGATGGTGGCCCCGAGGGCATCCCTCAAGCTCTCAATCAGATCATCCAGAAGCCGGGCACTGATCGGATCCAGTCCCGCAGAGGGTTCATCAAAGTAGAGAATTTCGGGATCCATGGCCATCGCCCGAGCCAACCCTGCACGCTTTTGCATGCCACCACTGATCTCAGAAGGATAATAGGATTCAAATCCAGCCAATCCGACCAACGCGAGCTTATAGGAGACGATACTAGAAACCTCGCGCTTAGAGAGCGTGGTGAACTCATTGAGAGGTAGCGCGACATTCTCTGCCAGCGTCAGCGAACTAAATAAGGCTCCACTCTGGAACAGGACGCCGAATTTACGCAAAAGCGCTTGCTTCTCCTCGGAATCAGCCGCCCAAAGGTCCCTGTCGCCATAATAAATGCGTCCCGCCGCCGGCTTGATGAGGCCGATCATATGAAGGAGCAGCGTACTCTTGCCACATCCGCTGCCCCCCATCACGACAAAAATATCCCCCCGATTGACCGTAAAACTGAGGTCCTTCTGAATGACATGGTCACCATAGGCCATCGTCAACCGATCGACCTGAATGACGGGCCCTTTGTCAGGCGAAGTTTCTGTGACGGTCATATATTGAGGCGATTACAAATCAGGGTGACAATCGAATCGGCCACAACGATCAAAACAATGCTGGTCACGACCGCAGAGGTTGCCGCATCGCCCACGGCGGAGGCTGTGCGACCACACTGTACCCCGCGCATGCATCCTGAAAGGGCAATTAGGACACCAAACAAAGAGCACTTGACCAGACCGATAAAAAAGTCCGTCAGATCAACAGCCTCCGATGTCCGGGTCAGAAATTGAGAAAGGGGAATATCGAAGAATGCCACGCCCACCATCGCGCCACCGGCAATCCCCAGTAGATCGGAATAAAGCCCCAGAAAGGGCATGACCAGAATCAGCGCAATCAAACGTGGCAGGACCAAAAAATCCACCGGCGAAAACCCCATGACTTTCAGCGCTGAGACCTCCATATTGACGTTCATGGTGCCAATTTGGGCTGCAAACGCCGCACCGGAACGACCCGACATGATGATCGCCGTCATCAACGCCCCCATCTCCCGGGTCATTCCCAGGGCCACTAGATCGGCAATGTAAAGTTCGGCTCCAAATAAAGAGAGTTGGACGGCTCCGACAAATGCAAGGATCAGCCCAACCAAAAGACTGATCATGGTGACGATTGGAACGGCCGCCGGTCCACACTCCTGAATCTGCAACCAAAGATCCACCGGACGATAACGAGCCCGCCCCCGAACGAATGCCGCCATGGATATCGCGGCTTCCCCCAAAAACCGGTTGAAGTAAAGCGCATCAGCCCAAAACCGCCTCGCAGCCTGACCCAGATCGGCAAGATACCCTTGTGGGGCCGGATCATGATGGGCATCGGGTGATGATGGGACCGCCGTTGCCAGCGCAAAAAGAGACCGCACCCCCTCAGGCATCGAGGAAACGTCCAGTTCGAGCTTCCGTCGCGAGGCGATTTGGCTGATTTCCAACAACGTCGACAGCAACAGGGTATCCCAGTGTCGGATTCCGCCATCCTGGATCAGAAGGATTCCCGGCGAATGAATTTGCTGTAACCGACCCATTAATTCAGCGCTGTCCGCCTGCCCCGTTGCAGACACAGCCCAGTCCCCCGACAAGACCAGCCTCGGGCGATCAGAGTGCTCTTCAAGCAGCTTCCAGATTAAGGGATTCAAGTCGTTCGCCACGGGCGTAGTGATGGATCCATGATACACAAGCTGAATGCAGATCCGCTTGGCCCTTCCAGATCGGAACCCCCTCACTCACGGCCAACCGCCTAAAACAAAAGGGGCTTTTACGATAGAATGCAAGTGAAGCATATCCTAGGCATCAGGAGCGTAGCGTTTGTCCGGCCACCACGACATCTTCATCTGTCATGATCAGGCCTCAACGACCTCCATCAAACGCCTTGCGAGCGCTCTTGCCGCCAGAGGCGCATCCTGCCATACCCATGAGGGGGGGATCAGCGCTGAAATCAGTCACAAGCTAGCCATATCGAAGCTGTTCCTCGTTTTTGGGAATGAGGGGTTTTTCGAATCCCGTAGCTGTCAGGCCCATCTCGCTCTGGCTTGGATTGCAACCTCTTGCGACCTCCATCGAAGCCCCTCAAGAATTCTGGTCGTAAACCCCGAAGAGGGGACGCGTCACATCTACCCCCTTTGCCTGAAGGAGCGCATCATTGCGGATGCTCCGGAGATTCAAGACCTTCAGAAGTTGGCAAGTGAACTCCACCAACATTGCGAATCCATTTCGGGCAACCTCGGCGAACTTTTCCCTGTGGCACACAAGCGGTGCGTCGGCCCCTTTGATGCCATTGAAAAGGAACCTCTTAATTTTGGGGGGCGGAATCGGGAGCTCTGGGATATTCACAGGTCCCTCAAAGGAACGCTGGGAGAGAGCCCAACCGATGCCCCATTCGTCGTCATCTCTGGCGGCCCCGGATTCGGGAAGACCCTGATCGCCCTCGAATATGCGTTTCGATTTGGCGCGGCCTACCCGGGCGGAATCTTCAGAATTTCAGGCAAAGGAGCAGAGCCCGCGGCAAAATTCAGCCAGCTGGCAATGAACGCCCCACTGAAACCGCAGTTACTTGCCTTGCTCCGCCAGCTTTGCCCCGAAACCGAGTGCTCGGACAAATCCTCGCTTACCAAAATTCGCGAGGCCCTTGCCGATCAGCTCGACCGCATTCAGGGCGACTATCTTTGGATCGTCGATGATCTCCCTGAGGGCATCAATGGCCCCGTCATTCAGCAGTGGCTTGCACCTGCAAAGACGACTCAGAACCCTGAAAGGGCGCATAACATCCTTATCACCGAAAGCCAACGCTACGATCATCGCGGGGATCCCATTCATCTCCCGCTACTGAGCGAAATCTCGGGACAAATGATCCTGACCCGGAACAAGCTCCCCACCCGAAACGATGAAAGGGATTCCCTGAACTGGCTGACGGATGAGATCGGAAGGCATCCGCGGTTCGCCGGCATTGCCGCCGGAATTCTTGAAGCTGAGCGTCATGACCGTCGAAGCACCTTGGGACGACTCGCTCAACGCATTAGCCGAAGAAATCGTCTGTCGTCGGAAATCTCCCTGCTCTGGGCAAGAGACTTTCCCGAAGGTCGAGAAAAGTCCGCAGCCAATCTTTTGCTGGATGCCATCCAAAGCCTGGGCGGTGCAGCACGCGACATTTTGCGACTTGCACTTGAGCTGGAAGATCACGCTATCCCCATTCACTTGATCGCCGAGTGCCTTGTCATTGCCGGCCTCAGCGCCGATGAGCGCAAAGAGGACCTCTTCACGATCTTCCTCAATGAGCCGGAGGAGACTCCGATGAGCCATGAGGATGCCGAGGCCTACGTCCTTCAAGGTGCAGAACAAATTGCCGCATTGGGACTGGGTCAGCTCAGCGACAAGCTTGTCACCCTGCCCTCCTTGGTCATCCGGGGATTTTCAAGAATCTCATCCACATCACCCCGTCAGGCCTTACTGGCAGAAGCTTCTCTGCAGGCGCTCTACATCATTGCGGAGTCGGCTCACTCAAGCCAAAACTTTGATGAACTCAGTGCCGTAGCGCCCCACGCGAGGAAATTAGTGGGCGACCTTCGCGACCGGATGATTGCCCAAGAAGACAATGCAGGCGAAATCACCGGCCGAATCAGACTGGCGCTGCACCTGGCTGATCTTGACCTTCTTCACGGCGCGAAAACCCGCGCCACAGCCCTCTATCGCGCCACGAGCGCTTACTTGGTCAGGGCCATGGCCGCCGACCCTCACAATAGCACCCGACAAAAGGATTTCGCCCGCGTGCAAGAGCAACTCGGCGATCTCATGATCGAAACCACGCAGTCACAGAGTGCTCTGGATCACTATCGCAAGAGCCTGGGAATTAGGACCTTCATGGCCAAGCAGGAGGGAGGCCCTGGCGAGTCGATTCAGGACGCACTGCGCCTCAACATCAAAATCGCCAGACTTCAACGTCGTCTTGGGGATTTTGAGGCCGCACTCCAGACTCAGCAGACGGCCCATGCCCTTCACCTCAAGCTGGCGCAAATGGAGCCCGAAAGTCAGGAGGCAGCCTTTGACGTGGCCTCAAGTCACGCACAACTCGGTGAACTCCACATCAAGCTTAATCAGTCGGATGAGGGGCTACGAGAACTGAAAAAGGCCCTTCCCCTTTTCGAGACTCTGGCTGAAACCGTTCCGAGTGATCTTCGTTACAGCCGAGCCCCAGGTGCCATCCACAATCGGATTGGCGACCTCCTTCACGCCCGGGACGATCTGACCGGCGCGCTGAGCCGCTATCGCACGGCCCTTTCGGCGGCTGAGAGTTTGGCTCAGCGCAATCCCCATAGCCCTGAACTACAAAGAGACCTTGCGGTTTGTCACGACAACATCGGCGATACGCTCTCAGGTCTTGATGACGCTCAGGAAGCTGATCAGCACTTCAAGGCATTCCTCAGCATTGCCGAAGCCTCTGAAAATCAGTCAGCCTTCAAAGACCTCCGTGCACGCGAGATTGCGGCCGTTCACATGAAGCTTGGCCGTGGGCGAGAAGCTGAAAAAATGCCCCGCCTCGCATTAGAGCGCTACCTCCTGGCCCGGACCATGATCGAAAAGCTGGCCATCGACTTTCCCGAAAACTTACGCCTTCGTGAAGATCTTCAATGGCTTCGCCACAAAATCTCTCGACTGAGTGAACGTCTCGAGGCAGAAGACCGGCGAATCGCGCGCAATCGGGCCAATATCCCAGAGAGTCCGGCATCCGAGGGGTCCTCCGATTGGCAGGGCGATGCCTAATTAAGGATAATGGCGGGATAGTTTGCTACCGAGCCTCACCCGCCCATCATGAAAAAACGCCTCGAAAGTCTCCTCAAGGAAGCCGTCAACAGCCTTGCTCATTCCGATGTCCTTCCCCGCGACATCGAGGCCAATTGTCAGGTCGAACGTGCACGCGATGCGCTTCACGGAGATTTCGCCAGCAATCTGGCCATGGCTCTTGCCAAACCTGCCCGCCTGAACCCTCGGGTACTGGCTGAAAAGCTTATCGCCGCGATCCCCAGCGACCCCGTCGTCCTCAAAATCGAAATTGCCGGCCCGGGATTCATTAACTTCTTCATTGATCCCAAAGCCCAGTTCGGCACCATCCCGGCCATTCTTGATTCAAAGGAAAAGTTTGGGCGCAGCCAGAAGGGGGCCGGACAGAAGGCACAGGTTGAATTCGTTTCAGCCAATCCGACAGGCCCTCTTCACGTCGGACACGGCCGAGGCGCCGCTTACGGTGCAGTGGTTTCCAATCTCCTCGCTGCCGTCGGCTTCGAGGTCCATCGGGAATACTATGTCAATGACGCTGGCCGACAGATGGACATTCTTGCCGCAAGCGTCTGGCTTCGTTATCTGGAGCGACTGGGTGAAACCTTCATTTTCCCGAGTAACGGCTATCGGGGCGATTACGTCAGGGAGATCGCTGAATCTCTCCATAAAAATCAAGGCGATAGCCTAAAAGCCAGTATAGATACCGTCCTAAAGGATCTCCCTCCCGACGAGCCCCAGGGTGGCGACAAGGAGATCTATATCGACGCCATTGTGCAGCGGGCCAAGGATCTGCTGGGGGAAAAGGGCTACCGCGCGGTCTTTGACGCCGGCCTAAACGACATTCTTGCGGACATCCGTGAGGATCTCGCAGAGTTTGGTGTGCGCTATGACACGTGGTACTCCGAGCGAAGCCTCACGGAATCGAGCGCTGTTGCTCGCTCTCTCGAAAAACTGGAGGCGTCCGGGTACCTCTACAAGCAGGATGGCGCCACCTGGTTTGCCTCCAGCCGACTGGGCGATGAGAAAGATCGGGTTGTCGTTCGCGAAAATGGACAGATGACCTACTTTGCCTCAGATATCGCCTACCACATGGAAAAGCTGGAACGCGGCTTTGACCGGATCATCGACATTTGGGGCGCCGATCATCACGGATACATCCCAAGGGTAAGAGCCGCCATGCAGGCGTTGGGCGGTGATCAGGATCGCCTGGAAGTTTTGTTGGTTCAATTTGCGGTTCTTTACCGCGGCGAAGAAAAAGTTCAAATGTCGACCCGTTCCGGTGAATTCGTCACCCTGAGGCAACTCAGGAACGAAGTTGGAAAAGATGCCGCGCGATTCTTCTATGTCATGCGAAAATCCGACCAGCACATGGACTTTGACTTGAAGCTGGCTACCTCCCGCACCAACGAGAATCCGGTCTACTACGTCCAGTATGCCCACGCCCGTGTCTGCAGTGTCTTCAGACAACTCGACGAAAAGGGGCTTAGCCGCGATATCGAACAAGGCATGGCCCACCTTGAATCCCTGAGCGACCCGCACGAAACATCGCTATTGACCGCCCTGTCCCGTTATCCCGAGACCATTGAGAACGCTGCCATGCAGCACGCGCCGCATCATCTGATTCACTACCTTCGTGATTTGGCAGCAGAACTCCATGGGTACTATAACGGCGTTCAGTTTCTGGTTGAGGATGCTGGGCTTCGCAACGCCCGCCTCAATCTGATTGCTGCGGTCAGGCAGGTGATCCGAAATGGACTCGAGCTCTTGGACGTTTCCGCTCCGGAAACCATGTAGGTCATGGCAAGAGACGTCAAACACCGAATTCCTGCTTTTCGCCCTGAAAAGCGCAAACCGCGCTGGAAGCCGTTCGCGTTGGTGGGACTCTTACTGGCTGGATCTGGAAGTCTGGTCACACTGACATCAAAATGGTCAGCCACCTCCGAAAACCCAGAACCTACCATGACTCAAAGCGCGTTGCCCGAAGACGCGCATTTTGGCTATTTTCGACTCCTTGAAGACCGTGAGAACAGAGTCCCTGAAAGTCAGATCAGCGAGGAGCAACGCAATCTGCGACTCGGCAAGGAACCGACACCAGGGGAATTCTCACTTTTAGTGGGGACCTTCAAGACCCGGGACAAAGCCGAATCGGTTCGACAACAGATCTTCGAATTTGAGGCCCTTAAACCGCGAATGGAAGAGGTCACTTTGGAGTTCGCCTCCTGGTATCGATTGAAGCTCGGACCCTATGGGAACCTCAGGGATGCCAATCAGGTGAGGCTTTTCCTCAGAGACCACGGCATCGACAGTATTATTGAGACTGAAGAACACCGGTAACGCCCGTAGGCGAAAACCGGTATGCCTGACCACCCACCGAGTATCCCCGTCATGAGAATTCTTCACACCATGATTCGCGTCGGCAATCTGGACCGCGCCATTGATTTCTACACAGAAGTTCTTGGCATGAGACTCCTCCGACGACAGGATTATCCCGATGGCCGCTTCACTCTGGCTTTCGTGGGCTATGGCGAAGAGTCGAGCCAAACGGTCATTGAACTCACTCACAATTGGGATACCCCGTCATATGATCTTGGCACAGGCTTTGGACATATTGCGCTCGAGGTCGATGATGCTAAAGCCGCCTGCGAACGGACCCGTCAGAAGGGGGGGCGTGTCGTTCGTGAAGCGGGCCCAATGAAGTTTGGCGATACCGTAATTGCCTTCATTGAAGATCCCGACGGCTATAAGATCGAGTTCATTCAAAAAGGCACCGGCGGACACTGACGTGGAAACGGCGCGTCCGAAGGAACTCGATCTCGCGATACGGGAGCTTTCCTCGGGCGGTGTTGTGGCTTTTCCCACAGAAACGGTCTACGGCCTCGGCGCCGATGCCTCCAATCCTGCCGCCATCGCGCAAATCTTCGCGATCAAAGGACGCCCCCCAGATCACCCACTGATCGTTCACATCAGCGGAGCCGATCAACTTTCGCGCTGGAGCCATCAGGTTCCAGACGCGGCTTACGTGCTGGCTGAGCAATTTTGGCCCGGGCCGCTGACACTGATCCTTCCCGACAGCAAGGCGCCCCCTGAAGTGACCGGAGGGCAGTCGAGCGTCGGCGTTCGCGCGCCCAGCCATCCGGTCGCGCAAGCCCTTCTTCAGGGTTTTGGTGGGGGCATCGCTGCCCCTTCCGCCAATCGGTTTGGCCGCATTAGTCCGACCCGAGCTAGCCACGTCCGGGATGAATTAGGTGACCGGGTTCGCATCATTCTTGAAGGGGGTGAGTGCAAGGTGGGTCTTGAATCCACCATCTTAAGTCTTGCAGGCTCCACCCCCTGCCTATTGCGCCCCGGAGCGATCAGCCGCTCTCAGCTAGAGGAGACCCTCAACCTGGAAATACACGGCGCGGAAAAGGCCCCGGGACTTCGAGCCTCGGGACTCCTCGAATCGCATTACGCCCCAAGAACAGCCCTTCGACTCATTCCCTCCGACAAGATCTCCAGTACAGCAGCCACTGCCGGACCTCGAACGGTCATGATGTGCCTTAGAGACATTCCGATACCTTCATCAATTGATCGCATCATCATGCCCCCGAATCCCGTGGACTATGGTGTTCGCCTCTATGCAACACTCAGGGAATTGGATCAAGGCCAATACGACCTCATCCTGGCTGAACTGCCTCCCACTGAAGAATCCTGGGCCGCTGTTCATGATCGCTTGGGAAGAGCCAGCCATATCCCTCAAAGTTCGGGCTCAAAGCCCCCGGTAAGAAAATGACCTTCCCCTCGTTCATGATGACACTCCAAGAAATCGCCGACAGCATCACCGGAGCACAGATTCATGGCCCAGCCGATCTCACCCTCACCGGGATTAGCACGGATACGCGAAACATCCCCGCCGGATGCCTTTTCTTTGCCCTAAGGGGGGATCGCTTTGATGCTCATGATTTCATTTCGGAGGCGCTAGCCTCTGGCGCAAAGGCGATCGTATCGGAACGACCACTTGATCCGAGCGTTCCTCATGTGCGCGTTAAAGACACCCGATTAGCACTCGGCGCCACCGCCAAGGCCTGGCGAAATCGATTCAATATTCCAGTGATTGCGGTGACTGGCAGTAACGGAAAAACCACCGTCACCCAAATGCTAGCCACCATTCTGGCCACGGCCTCAGGTGAAGATCAAAGGCTTGCCACTCGAGGAAATCTCAACAACGATATTGGCCTGCCCCTCACGCTGTTTCGCATGAACAGCTTCCATCAGCGCGCTGTCCTCGAACTGGGCATGAATCATCCGGGTGAAATCCGCTACCTCGCCGATATCGCCCAACCCACTGTGGCCCTGGTCAATAACGCGCAGCGGGAACATCAGGAATTCATGGGTACGGTTGAAGCCACTGCGCATGAAAATGGCGCCTCTATCAGCGCGCTTCCTGCCTCAGGTCATGCGGTCTTTCCCGCCGACGACGCCTGTGCACCCATATGGAGAGCGCTGGCCAAGGATCGTGAAGTCCTGGATTTTGGCTTTATGAATCCGGCCCGGATTCGGGCCGCGTGGCGAAGCGAAGCGGATGGCATGATTCTTACCCTCGACACCCCGGAGGGAAGGATCGAACCCCGACTGGCACTCGCCGGTGCGCACAATGCGCACAATGCGACAGCTGCAGCAACGGCGGCGTTGGCCGCAGGCGTCTCATTAGGAGAGATCCTCTCAGGGCTTGAAAGTTTTCGACCGGTTGCCGGTCGAGGCGTGATCCTCCGATCCACTCAAGGGGCCACCCTGATTGATGACAGTTACAACGCAAACCCTGATTCAGTCCTGGCTGCGATTGATCTGCTGGCGAGCCGACCCTCTCCGGCCTACCTCATCCTGGGTGATATGGGGGAAGTGGGCGAAAAAGGGGCCGAATTCCATGCTGAAGTGGGACACTACGCAAAAAGCCGGGCGCTCTCGGGCCTGATGACCATGGGCTCCCTCGCACGTCATGCCTCAGAGGCCTTTGGCACACCCCATGCCCACCACTTCGAAAGCCTCGAAGCCTTGCTTGATAGGGTTAAACCACTGGCCGTAAACGGTACAACGCTTCTCGTTAAAGGCTCCCGATTCATGAAAATGGAACGCGTGATCGAGGCCTTGAGCGGAACACCCACCGCAACGCACTAATCAATACAGGGGGATCTTCACTATGCCGAACTCCCCTTTCGAACCTCTGGTCTTTTCGAACCGTTTCGTCCAGGAGCTCCCCGGAGATCCCATCCCGGATAATTTCGTTCGCCGCATTCAAGGCGCGGCGTATTCCAGGGTAAACCCGACACCGGTCAGCGCACCCAAGCTGATCAGCTTCATTCCTGAAATGGTAGAAACCCTGGGGTTTCCCAAGGACGCACCATCCCACCCTGATTTTCTCAGGGTCTTTTCCGGTAATGCCATCCATCCTGGCATGGCGCCTCATGCCTCGTGTTACGGCGGCCACCAGTTTGGCCATTGGGCAGAACAACTCGGCGACGGTCGAGCCATCAACTTAGGTGAAGTCCGTTGCCCTAACGGCCAGCATCTCACGATACAGCTCAAAGGCGCAGGAAAGACGCCCTACTCGCGAACAGCAGATGGTCGCGCTGTCCTCCGATCATCCCTGAGGGAATATCTATGCAGTGAGGCGGTGCATTACTTGGGTATTCCAACAACCCGCTCACTCAGCCTGGTCACGACCGGCGACTCGGTGATCCGCGATATGTTTTATGACGGTCGCGCCAAGGCCGAACCGGGCGCCATCGTCTGCCGGGTTGCGCCAAGCTTTACCCGCTTTGGCCACTTCGAACTTCCGAGCGCCCGCGGGGATTTGAGCCTTCTTCAAAAACTTCTCGATTTTTCATTGCACGCAGAATTTGAGGGTCGCTTCTTACCCGGGCCTGAAGGATATTGCGAATGGTTCAATGAGGTCGCCCAAAGGACGGCACGACTCATGGTGGATTGGCAGCGGGTTGGCTTCGTCCATGGGGTCATGAACACCGATAACCTCTCCGTTTTGGGGCTGACCATCGATTACGGCCCTTACGGCTGGCTTGAAGGCTTCGATCCTCTCTGGACCCCCAACACGACTGACGCCGAGGGACGCCGCTATGCCTATGGCCAGCAACCGAGGATCGCTCGCTGGAACCTGATTCGCCTGGCCAATGCCATTTACCCGCTGGTTGTTAAGGCGGAACCCTTGGAAGATGCCATTGAGCGCTTCGATCAAACCTTCAAGACCCTCTGGCTGACCGCCATGAACAAGAAGCTGGGGCTTCAGGGGGACATGGGCCCTTCCCGAGAGAAACTCGTTGAGTCCCTATGGTCACTTCTACTTCTGAAGGAAACTGATTTCACCCTCTTCTTCCGTGGTCTTTCCTCCTGGACACCCCCCAAAGCGGACGTTCCTTTGGACCGAATTCCTCTTTTCGTTCAGGAAGCCTGGTATGACGAAAAAGCCCCCACCCAAGCCATGGAAACACAGATCCTCCAGTGGTTCAGGGACTATGCACAGGAGATTCGTCAGGGGAAAACATCCGAAGAAGATCGCCAGCGGGACATGAAGGCTGTTAATCCTAAATATGTCTTTCGGAACTATCTCGCCCAAGAAATCATCGATGAGATCGAGCAGGGAAGCACGGCCAAGCTCGAGCGACTCCTGAACACCCTGAAACGCCCTTACGATGAGCATCCTGAAGAGACCGGTTTCGCTCAAAAAAGGCCTGAATGGGCGAGGCATCGGGCCGGTTGCTCCATGCTCTCGTGTAGCTCTTAATCCGCACCACGCCGGTGCGGCTCGCACCACCCCCTAGCGATCCGCCCTCACCGTCTTGAAGCTCTGCCTCTGTCATCCCGGCTTTTACAGGATGGCATGCGTTCTGCTGTGCATTTCTGTGCGAGGCGCTCCAATCGGGTTGCCAGCGCAGGACTAATGGCGCGGAGGACCCCATGGCGATTCATCATTCAAGTTCACCCCTCGTGCTCGCGGGTCACGCTCACCCCCGAGATGGGCTCACCAAGGATTTGCTTTCAGCACGAAACGTCATCGGAGACTCTGGGACGATGAAACGCTTTGAGCGCTTCATTTCCCCCTATCTGGCACCCCATACCCCGATCACAGATGATTTTTTGGATGGTTTGATTCAGCGCAACAGCTGGTTACGCTGAGAAAAACATCGCGGCATTTTTCCTTAGGCCCAAAAAAAGCGCCGAAGGCGCCTAAAGGATTCAACCCAAGGATGCCGTTGAGAAGGATTGGAATCCCTCTCAACGGCCATCAAAAATCACTCTAACTGAGATAAATCAATATCGCCGTGACGGAACGGAATCCAGTCGTTGTATTCGGGGCGGTACTGCAGCCCATAAGGCGTATTCAAATAAACCTTAGGCGGATTGTCCTGATGCTGCTGACACTTGGGGATGTCCATTTGGCCAGAGGGCAGGAAAATTTTGTCTACAATTTCCTGAATCCCCACCTCGCGACCTGCCTCCTTGGCTTCCTTTACGTACGCCCGCGCCGCATCGGAAAGGGCCCAAGCCTCCTCTACCATAGCAAAGTAGTCGATTTTTTCAGCCATATTTAAAGCTCTTTGAAGAAATGGAGCCTACGCTCATGACGTAAGCTTGACCTACGAATTCTAGCCCAACACCTAAAGAAAGTTGAAGTAAACAATCACCCAAGACCTCATTAGCCATGTCAGAATCCCACTTGGACTCATTAATTCGCTTTACTCGACAGTTAAAGCTCAAAGACTAATGGATATTTACTGGATCTATGACATTCCGACCTGGCAACTCGCCATCGGGATCATCAGTCTCTACGTCTTCATCGCACTTGCCGGCCTTCTCATTCTCCGCGGCTGGATCTATCGGACATTCGATGTCAGCGCTGAAACCAACGAAATGACCAATGGGATCTTTTCGGGGGTTGGGGTTCTTTATGGACTCTTGATCGGCCTGGTCGCAGTCGCAGGGTGGGAAAACTTCAACGACGTGGATGACCTTGTCGCCAAGGAAGCCGCCTCGGCGGGCGCGCTCTACCGGGATATCAGTACCTTGCGCCAGCCCGCCAAATCCGAGATGCAGGGACACATCCGGCATTACCTTGATGAAGTCATTAACGTCGCCTGGCCCCTTCACCAGAAGGGTGTCTGCGATGCCGAAGGCACAAAAACACTTTCTAAACTGCATTCTGTAATGACCCATTACAAGCCGATCGCGGGGGCAGATGAGGATCTTTTTCGGGAGGCATTAGCCGCGTTTAATCGGCTGTCAGAGGCCAGGCGCATGCGGCTTGGCGAAGTCGGGACCGGCATTCCCGCCGTGTTCTGGATCGTCATCGTAGGGGGCTCCATCCTGACCCTGCCACTGATCTACCTTTTTCACACGAACCGGCTAAGAACCCATGTCGCCGCGACGGCAACCTATGCCCTTTTTATGGGCTCCATGCTCTTTCTGCTTGTCGCTGTAGACAACCCCCTCAGAGGCGAAGTCAGCATTCCCCCGGACTCCTTCCAGCAGATTCTTGACAATCTGGACAGTCTGGATCCAGAGTACTGGGAAGAAAAGGCCACTAGCCACTAAGCCCTCTCCTCTCCTCTCCTGGACGTGCCCCATGAAAGATCGCCTTCAACCCAACCCGCCCCCGAGTCATCGGTTTGAGGCGGCCCTTTCGGAACTCTTTCCAGGTGCCCTTCGGATTGAAGACTATTTCGAGAAAACCACGACGGCCCTGATCCCCGATGGCTTTGAAGATGACAATACCCTAGGGATCGTCGCCACCTGTAGGGATGAAATTGCATCTCCCCTTGAAACGGAAATCATCCGACATTGGGGCAGGACCTTCAGCTGCAGGAGCCTTGGGGGCTTTCTCTTACTCGGCCGCACAGGCATCAAGACGGGCATTAGCCACGCGCCTCTAGTGAACCATCGCCGACGCTTTGTCATGTATGCGATGCCTCACATCGCCCTTTCTGATAACGGTGTCCCTGGAGTCGTTATGCGCGAAGGCATTGAAGAGGCTTCTCATGCCTGCGGATCGTTAGATGCCGTTGTTTCGCAGCTCAAATCGGGGCGAATTGATCTCCACATGGACTTCGAGGATCTCGAGCAATCCTGTGTTCGTCAAAAATTGCTTTCAAATATTCATTACGGGGAAGAGATCGATCTGGTCAACATGACCCGACTGGCCGCCAAGATCATCCACAAAGACACCGACAGGTTGCTCAGCAACTTAGCCAGACCCAATGAGTATGATTTTGCCTTCTTCATCGGCATCCTCATTCATGGGCCCAATGACCAGAACTGGGTGTGGCATGAGCATGCCGAAGTGCAAACAGGGCCAGAGCCTGGCCACCGCCGCACCCTAGAACTGAACCTCTGATTCAACCTGTGGCCGATCAAAGCGATCTGACATTAGTAGTGTCCAGCCGGAACCCCTGCCACCCATGAACCAGATTTTTGTGATTGCCCTAGGAGGCTCATTGGGCGCAGTCAGCCGATTCTGGGTCGCTAATGCCATTTATGGAATGTTTGGGCGCGAATTTCCTCATGGCACCCTCTTTATCAACGTGTCGGGCTCCTTTTTGATGGGATTTCTGACGGAGCTACTCCTTCAGCGTTTTCCAATCGCAGTGGAATACCGCGCTGCCATTCTGATCGGCTTTCTGGGGGCCTACACCACCTTTTCAAGCTTTGCGCTGGAAACCTACTTTCTGATCGATCAAGGCGCCTACTTCAAGGCACTGGCAAATGCTTTTCTCAGCGTGGTCTTGTGTGTCGGCGCCGTATGGATCGGATTAGTCTGGGCCAGAACCTTTTTTGAGGGCACTCAGATCAGCTGGACCGCACATGAACGGGCATATGTCATCATGGCGGCTGGCTGGGCTCTCGTCTTTGGCCTCACCATCGGCATTTCCGTTATCGCCAGCCATGCGGGATGGTCGTCCAGCACTCTAAGCGTGATTCAGGTCGCACTCTTGGGTCTTGCTACCGTGACCGCGACCCTCTGGATGTCCTTCAAGCTCACCTCCATGGACAGCCAGCTCGGCGAACTCTTTACCCTTTTTTCACTTAACGGCCTTTTCGCCGGATCGGCCATTTGGTCAGCCACCCAACTCGGAAACTGGATATGTCGACAATACCTATCACCGTAGCCAGGATTTACTCACAGGAAAAGGAACACCAACTCCAGAAGCTCTTGAAAATCCTTCACGATGAAGACCGGGTTATGGGGGCTACGATCATGCGGGGGCTCCAGGGGTTCAATCTCGACGGTGTCATGCATGACACATCATTGGTCGCGCTCTCGCTCGACTTGCCTCTGGTGCTGGAATTTTTCGATACGCCGGAGCGCGTAGACGCCATTTTGGATCGTCTGGGTGAACGCATGGAACTCCACGGTGTGATCTGCCTGAACGCAATGCTGCGGCGATAAATTTCAGCATCCCGCTTTGAAGATGCCACTCCAACACACTCTGTAGAAGACAGGTCAGCTCCCAACGTGCTCAACGTGTTGGCCATTTCTGGCCCCATCTTCTTCATCATCATTTTGGGCTTTGTGGCGGCTAAAGCTAAACTGCTTCGCGCGGAGGAAGCCCGGGCGCTTGGGGCTTTCGTCATCAACTTTGCACTTCCCGCCCTCCTCTTTAAAGCGTTAGCTCAAAGGCCTGCCGCTAACCTGTTGGATCCGCTCCTGATCTTCCATTACGGTACAGGGTCCGTGATGGTTTTCACTCTCGTCACCTTGTGGCTGATCCGACGGCATCGACCGCAAAAGGCTGTAGCACTGGCCGTTGGCACGTCGCTCTCCAACAGCGCCTTCATGGGATTTCCGATCGCCGAGGAGCTCTTCGGTCCCGATGCCGCGGGCATGCTGGCCGTCTATGTTTTCGTTGAAAACCTTATTCTTGTGCCTCTCCTCCTCATCATTGCCGAACTGGATTCAAAGCGCGGTGGACACTGGCTCAGGCTCATCATGGATATCATGTTGCGCCTGATCAGAAACCCTTTGATTCTTGCGATGACGGCGGGGGTCATTTTCTCTACATTCCACGTCCCGCTGGTGGGAGCCACTGCTCGAACCATCGACCTCCTATCGGAGGCTTCAGCCCCCACAGCCCTCTTCTACATTGGCTGCACACTCGCCGGATTAAAGCTGGGGGGGCTGAGTTTCGACATCGGCATCATCACCCTCAGCAAGCTGATTCTGCATCCAAGCAGCGTTCTTTTGACCTTTATCCTTTTCCCCATTCAGGACACTGAGACTATCAAGGCCGCAACACTGAATGCAGCCATGCCGATGGCGACTATCTACCCCTTACTGGGGCAACGATACGGCCAGGAAGGTATTGCATCCGCCATTCTGGTTGTCACCACTGTGGCCTCATTCATCAGCATTAGCGCCCTCCTTTGGCTCTTCACATCAGGCTTCTGGTGAGAGCCTGCCCCTTAACATTCAGACATCATCTTCCGGCCCCTCCCAAATTGACCCGGTGAATGAGTCCTTTATGGTTTTTGAATTGGCTGTTTCCTGTTGGCTCAACTACGATCAATCCTCTAAGGAACTAGTGATCACAGGGCCTCACCCCCATGACTCGACTTGCATTTATCCTGTTGATTCAGGCGACTCTAGCCCCAAACCCAGCCTTCGGACAAATGGTGCAAGGCTGTCTGATTGCCCCCAAAACCCAATGCCCAAACGCCAATCTGAGTGGAGTCAATCTGGCTGGTACGGCACTCAATGGCGCTGACCTCAGCGGAGCTAATCTGAGTGGGGCCAACCTCATTGGCGCAGACCTTCGGGGCGCCAACCTGGGTGGAGCAGATCTGACCGGCGCACAACTGAGTGGGGCGAATCTGACAGGGGCGGTTTTGGTTGCCGCCGCAGGAAGCGGAGCCAACCTGGCGCAGGCCAACCTCTCCACGGCCAATCTCAGCGCTATCAATCTTGAAAACGCCATTCTGGATGGGGCCAACTTCTATCGGGCAAAACTTCAGGCGGCAACCCTCCTGAAGGCCAGCGCGCAGGGTGCCGATTTTCGCAGGGGCAATCTGAGCAACGCGGATCTTCGGGGGGGGGACTTCAGCTACGCTCTACTTGCTAGCTCATTGCTCAAAGCCGTCAACCTCCAACAAGCCATCCTGACAGCAACTGACCTCAATCATGCCAACTTGCAGCAGGCGAATCTGGCCTTTACTTCTCTGGTGGCTGCCAACCTCAACTTCAGCAATGCTTCGCGTGTATCGCTCTACGGGTCTGATTTAACGGCCGCCAGCTTAGTCGGCGCCAACCTGATCTTCAGCAATCTGGCCGACACTAATTTGACCGATACCAATCTGAGCGGCACAAAGCTAAACGGAGCCATTTGGGCTTCAGCCAATCCTGGCATGGATAATCTGAATGGTTACACCGTTGGAAGCGCTGGCCCAGGCGGCGGGATCATCTTCTATGTCACGCCCGACGGACAACATGGAATGGAGGCGGCGTCTCCTTTGTCCTCGGCCGACTGGGGATGCGACAACACCTACCTCGGGGTAACGTCGACGGCTCTAGGCTCAGGCGCATCCAATACAGCACTGATCCAGTCACAAAGTCTTGCGGCAAATTGTCAGAACAGTAATTCGCCCCCAGCGATGGTGAGCACCTTCAGCCAGGGAGGTTATAGCGACTGGTATCTGCCCTCTCGAGACGAAATGGCGCTGTTGATCAGCAGCGTTAAAGATACCCAAGCCATCTATTGGACCTCCTCGGAAACCAGCGCCACAAGTGTTTGGCTCTGGAGTTACCTTCCGCTTGCTATGGCGCAAGTTCAAGCCAATGGGACGTCGGTCTTCATGGGCGACAAAAGCGGTCAAGGCGTCCGCACATCGCATGGATATTTGTTTTACCCCATTCGTTCTTTTTGAGCCTACGCCAGTTCCCCTCTATCAATCGAACGGTCTGAGGTGGGCTATCCCTTCCAATGAAAGACATCATGAAACAAGCACAATTTACCGCGACGACCAGAAAGGTCCTGCTCAGCCTCTGCTTTTGGGGGGTGGCCTCGCTGGGCTTAACCTATGCCACTCTCTCATCTGCAGCGCTTTCTGAAGTCGAGCCCAACGACAATGAGTTCGAGGCGAACGCGTTGCCCTTAAAACAGCCCATCTACGGCCAACTTTATAGCGAGCTGGATCAGGACTTCTTTATTTACACTGCCGCACAGGGGAGCGCTAAGAGCCTGAATGGTTACTTCCAATGCTCGAGCACTCAGGGGACATTGCCCTCAGGGACCGCCGGCTACCTGATCAGGATTTTCTCCCCTGCGGGGCTTCAGGCGAGCTACACCATCAGCGAAGCCCTGTGCACTAGTACCTTCGGATTTGTGATGCCCACGCCAAAATCCGGCCGTTATGCGATCGCCATCAGTGCGCCCGCGCAAACCCAAAGCCCCACATCATCCCTTGCTCACAGCGACCTAGGCTATGTTCTTGCTCTGGGGTCAAGATCGGTGACGACGGGTTTCTGCCCACCGGGAAAGTCTCCAACTAAGGTTCCAATTCCTGCGACACCCGCAGCTTGCGGTCGAACCTGGCTCGAGTTCTGCCATCCGTTTGCACTGCAGTGCCAATAAGCACCTTCGCTAAAAGACAGGGAGCAGAGCAATTCCGAGTCCAAAATTACTCATGCTATCGGCCAAAGAGTCCCCGAAGTGAGAGGTTATTCAGAAAATTCATCAGGTTTTCATTCGCCTGAGATGACAGCTTCTGGGAAGTTGAAACAACCACAACCGCTGGAACCTCATAGGTGCCCCCATTGATCAATGGTGCCAGCCTGAGCCGTCACAAATGAAGGGGTATGACAAATCCCACGGCTTTGAGCTCAGAAAGAGATCAGAGGAAAATATACATCCGCCCTAAAACGAGGGAAGGGCGCCTAAGCGCCCTTGAATCTCCACATTTATCTAACCGACGTCTAGCGTCCCGCCCCTGCCTAGCAAATCAGAGAAAAGAAACGAAGCAACATTGCAATAATGAAATTGTTTCCGACCATCGCTCACCTCCTTAAGAGTTAGA
>Ga0007859_1000007_pt1 | contig 55975 bp, 50 predicted proteins | sample CryBogCBH27Jul07_FD_71222 | JGI IMG/M metagenome (GOLD analysis project Ga0007859, IMG submission 71222) | Freshwater microbial communities from Crystal Bog, Wisconsin, USA - CBH27Jul07 | ecosystem: Environmental > Aquatic > Freshwater > Lake | place: Crystal Bog, Wisconsin, USA | collected...
GAAAGAAAAGAAGATTCCTATACAGGTAAATATGAGCGATTTATAGTAGACAATAAATTGGCACTAGCTAAAGACTATATAGAAAAACATAATCTGTCTTTAGAGAGAAGTTACGCAATAGGCGACAGCGCTTCAGATATAGATGTATTGCATCTTGTTACTCATCCCATAGCGTTCAATCCTAGTAAAGAACTACTCGCTGAAGCTCAGAAAAATGGATGGCCGATTGTTATTGAAAGAAAGAACATAATGTACCGCCTAGAAACGAGTCAAAATGGATACAAATTGGCAGAAACAAGAATACTCTAAACCACTATTCGATTCTTTGATTTGGGCAAAACCTGAGCAGAAAGATTTTGCAGGCAGGCTCCTGATTATTGGCGGCAATGCACACGCAATAAATGCACCCAATGAAGCATATGTGAGCGCATTAAAAGCTGGAATTGGCTATGCTAAAGTGTTACTTCCGCGGCAAACAAAGAAATTTTTTGGAAATAATATTCCTCTAGACGTCGAATTACTAGCTGACACACCAAGCGGGAGCTTCAGTACGAAAGCATTCGAAGATGTCCTAGGATTTAGTGCTTGGTCTGATGGCCTTTTTTTTGCGGGTGATATTGGCAGAAACAGCGAAACCGCAATAATGATAGAATCTATAGCAGATAATGTTTCAGGCATCCAGATTTACACTCGTGATTCACTAGAATATTTTTCTACACATCCAGAAAATATTTTTAGGCGAGATGAGACACTCCTTGTTCTAAGTCTTTCTCAATTACAAAAGATGCTTATAGAACTAAGGGAAAAAACACCCGTTACGTTTGATATGGGTATCGTAAAACTTTCGCAACTTCTGTCTGAACTAACCCTCAAATACAATGCGACCCTCATGACACAGTATGGGAACGCTATACTTGTGGCACAGGGCGGAAAAGGAATAATAACCTCGCTGCCCGTAATTCCGCAAAGATGGCGACTCAAATCTGCTACAGCTGCTGCCGTTTGGTGGATTCAAAATCCTAAAAAACCGCTCGAAGCGATTGCAACCGCGATTACGCAAGTAGATTGGAAAAATTAATATATCTTTGTTGGTACCGCGAGCCGGACTTGAACCGGCACGAGCATAAGCTCACAAGATTTTGAGTCTGGCGTGTCTACCAATTCCACCATCGCGGCACAAACAAGAATACATTAAGCTTTAAAGTGCTACATAAAAGCAGGGGTAATTGTACTATAATTATAGCGGTAACTAAAAGTAATACATACATATATGCCTAATGAAATAAATGAACTACCGCTTCCTGATGGAAATAACAGTGGCCAAACAAGCCAATCTGAGGCGGTTAATTATGTACGCGAAAAATTATCTAATTTTTATCCAGATGAGCCCAACGTACAGGACGAAGCACAAGAAATTACTATGCTCGGTGCTAAATCCGATCACCAAGTCTTTATTAATAATTTACTCAACTCCGGTAAAAATTTAGCCCAAATTCAGACGGAATGGCACCTGTATTATCAGGATTTGAGTGATGAACAAAAACATACCATCTGGCAAGAATATTACGATAACCATGCAGAACTTACTAAGCAAAAAAATACAGGCCAGCACCGCAATAATGGAGTTAGCCGCAAGAGTCTTTCGGAACATCAAAGTCAAGCATATTACACAGAGACTCAGGAAGCACCAAAGAAACATTCTATTTCTGGCAAAGGCATTCTAAAGAAACGCCACCGCCTGCAATCACTATTCTTTGGGCTTGGTTTTGGTGCACTTATAATTTTTATATTTCTATTTGGTTTTTTTAATGAACGTTTCATAGCTCCCTTTATTTCACCTAGCAAAAATGTCGCACTAGCACCCCTCATTCTAGACCCGACAGGCAACAACAATGTAGGCCCAGAAAATATTTTAATTGTTCCAAAAATTAATGTCGTAGCTCCAGTTATATACGACGTTCCAAGCATCAGTCCCAATGATATGCTATTGGCACTCAATAACGGAGTCGTCCATTACCCCCAATCGTCACTCCCAGGGCAAAATGGAAATGTCGTTATTGTTGGTCATTCATCAAATAACTATTTTAATGATGGTAAATACAAATTTGCGTTTGTTCTACTAGATCAACTAGATGTAGGGGACACATTCATGATTAACTACAATTCAAAACAATACGTCTATCAAGTGTATAGTCGAAAAATAGTTGACCCCACCGACATAGCTGTACTTGGTACTGCGGATCGTCCCAGCACTGCAACGCTCATTACTTGCAATCCGGTAGGAACGTCTCTGCATCGACTCGTGCTTCTGGCAAACCAAATTAGCCCTGCGCCCGCTTCAAATTCTCCTGCACCATCATCTCCCACCTCCAGCTTACAGCCGACTATTATCCCAGGAAATTCCGAAAGCCTCTGGCAGCGTTTTATACATTGGCTAACGAGCTAAATTAAAGAACGAGTTTACCGGCTTGCAACACAAACTTAGCGTTTGGCTGATAGATGATGGTATAAATCTGGTTTACGGCAGGGTTAAAATAGGCCTGAAACGCATCATCACTTTTAGTTAAATTAACAAGGTTTAAGCCATCGAATTCGAAAACATGCTCAACACCTCCACTTACAACAGAAAGATGGCTAGTATCCATCCATTTCGCTTCAAGGGACGTAGTAAGGGGCAGGTTTAAGGTAAAGCGGTAAACATGATCAAGCTCTGCATCAAAAACAACAAAATTAGTGCCTGACTGCATACTGATATAGCGAGAACTTTTTGAAAAAGAAGAAAAACTTGGATTAGTAAGTTGTAGTCCTAGCTGGGCGCTAATTGGTTGGGTGTTATCTGGAGAGACGTTATTGAGCGGATTATTATATATAAATATTTTATTTTGAACGGCTGAAGATACTACGTAATACCATGTGCCAGCATATTGCGATAAATCTAGAAGATAATGAGTGCTAGGATCAGCCGTTATGGGTTGAAGCTTGAAATGATCTTTTTGATTACTAAGAATACCTACCTGAGAAACTCCTTTTGTATCTGGAGCAGAAACATAAAGAATTAAACTATCCCCATACGACTTGAAGGCCACAATATTGGAAAGGAGAGGAGTTCCTTGAATTGAAGTTGAGTTTGCCAATTTAAGTGTTCCAGCGGCAGCATCAAAAACGAGAAATTGATTAAATTTTTTATTAAATAATGTCAGATTTGCGCTAGCTGATAGGGAAAGTGAAGTGCTTACATTCGTAGAATTTGATACATCGTTCTTATCAATCATTAAATATTCTTTCTTGCCGGACGGGAGTGTTTGCAAGAGTAAAAAGTGGTTATTGTCGTCTGCCCAACCAACGACACTAAAAGCTCCTATATTCAATGCTTCACTTTGCAAGATGGATTGCGGTAAGGTGATTGTTTTGGCAGCATTTCCGGGATTAGTAGTATCAAAAACCGTAAAGTCAGGTTTCTGAGAGTTGGGCTGTATCACCAACCATTGTCCATTTAGAGATTGACTCACTAATCCGGGTGCTGCTTCGAAATTAGTAACGTTTGAAGTAGGGATATTTTTAGGAAATAGTCGTATATAGTCATAATAGCTGACCGTGCCACCCACTACATTAATCGTTTTATTCCAATCAATGTAGTTTGTCTTTTGAACGGAAGCGTTATATGTTCCGCCTAATAAATTAAATTTGGTGTCAGTTTGACTGTTTTGGAGGGGACCATTAAGATAGATTTTTGCTCCGCTCGGACTTGAACTAAAAAAAACGAGGCCACTCTGGTTCACCCCTTTATTAGGGTCATAGCCATAGCCTTCAGCAACAAAAATTAAAACTAGCGCAGCAAGTCCTATAAGTATCGCCATCAATCCATAGCCTACAAATAGTTGAGTTGTTTTTTTTCTTTTTTCTTTAGGAGTTAAAAATTCCATATGAACATACGCTATTTTGTCACGTTATTACTATTTTTTCCACTTTATTTAGTTAATTATATACTTGCGCCCACGATAGCCTAAAGCGTAATATTACTAGTAAGTAATCGCAAACTTAAGCAAGCAAAGAAGTATATTTGAAAACATTTATTGAAATTAATGGCCAAAAGATTGACCCCACAACTGGCAACGTTATCGGGGTAGAAAAAATGGTCAAAAATAATAGTACTCTGAAAGTGATCGATGGCTTTGTTCGAAAAAAACCTGTAACTCCTCAAAGCATACTAATTAAAAATCAAGCACTGGCAGCAAAAAATACAGTACAATCACAAACAACTACTACAAAACCTAGGTTATCACAGCCGATTGAAACAAAAGTGCACCACTCAAAAACACAGCAATCAAAAACTTTAATTAGAAGTTTTGTATCCAAGCCCAGTAAGACTCCGCCTCAAATAAATACCACAAAATCACTCGCTAGTAGTTCTGTTGAAAAGAGTGCTTCCGGGCGTGGCTTATTACTCAGAAGAGTTCCTGATAATAGAATAAGTAGAGCGAACGCCACCGAAAAAAACACTGAAGTATCTCGTTTTCCTAAAATGTTCCAGTTAAATGCGAACCCAATAAACGCACAACTTTCAGTTAAGGCACAGCCTGAACAAAATGATCCCCCTGCAGCACCTCCAACATTAATTAAACCCAAACTTGGACAAGAAAATAACCGAAGAGAAGTATTTAATCACCCTGCTCGTAACGTTTTATCTAAAAAGAACCAAAAGAGAAATATCTTTAAAAATTTCATCAGTCTTTTCAAAGTAAAACCTAAAATTGTTATAGGCTTTACCGCAACAATTGCATTGATCGCTGGTGCTGGTTATTTTGCGTATATTAAAGTACCGGCAGTTGACCTACGAGTGGTGAATGCAAAATCTGGCTTTACTGCAACTATCCCAAGTATCACTCCTGCTGGTTTTAACTTCAAAGGACCGATGCAATTCACTAACGGAGCTGTTGTACAGAACTTTAGTAGCGTTAATCACAAGGCATTCTCTATCGTACAAAGATCATCATCCCTTACGAGTGAATCCTTATTATCTAAGTATATAATCTCATCAAATTTTAAATATCAGACATATTCTGAAAAAGGACTTAACGTTTATATTTACAATGCTGGGGACGCAATGTGGGTCAATAACGGTATATGGTATAGCGTTATAAATAATGGAAATCTCACTTCTGATGATATTCTAGCGCTGGCTGGAAGTATGTAACTTGTCTCGACATCTGTTGTTATGCGATACTATCTGAGATGAACAAAATAATCCGAACTCGATTTGCACCAAGCCCAACAGGTTTTTTACATGTTGGAGGGGTGCGTACAGCACTTTTTGCATGGCTCATCGCAAAACAAAACAACGGCCAATTCATTTTAAGAATTGAAGATACCGACAAAGTACGTGAAGTAGCCGGCTCGGAACAGCACATTATTGATTCTTTGCATTTTATTGGAATTAAATGGGATGAAGGACCAGACATTGGAGGCCAGTACGGACCCTATAGACAAAGTGATAAACTAACAATTTACAAAGAGTGGGCACAGAAGCTTGTAGATAAAGGAAGAGCATACCCAGACCCATATACACAAGAAGAACTTAATCGACTTCGGGAGCAAGCTAAAATAGAAAAAAGACCATTTCTGTTCAGAGAACACCGACCCGAAACATTTGCAAAATGGGATGGAAGTTCAACCCTACGATTCAAATCAGATCCAAAACCGTATGTTTGGCATGACGCCGTTATGGGTGAGCTTTCAAATGGCGAAGAAGTTATTGATGATTTTATCATTATGAAAAATGATGGATATCCAACTTATAATTTTGCTCATATTATCGATGATCATCTTATGGAAATTACCCATGTCCTCCGAAGTCAAGAATTTATTTCATCTACTCCAAAATTTCTTAATCTTTACGAAGCACTAGAGTTTGAACGACCAATACTGGGGACACTTCCATTTGTTATGGGCCCAGATGGAAAAAAGAAATTAAGCAAACGTGATGGCGCAAAAGACATACTCGATTACAAAAAAGAAGGGTATTCTTCCGAGGCCTTGCTTAACTTTCTCGCTACGCTCGGATGGAATGATGGAACTACACAAGAAATATTTTCAGAAAAAGAATTAATTGAAAAATTTTCAATCGAAAGAGTAAGCCGGTCAGGTGCAAAATTTGATGAGCAACGGCTTCTTTGGCTCAATGGCCATTACATCAGAGAAATGAATATAGACACCCTTTATGCCAATGCTAAAGATTATTTTCCTAAAGAAGCAGCCGCCTACGACGATGCATACAAAAAAAATGTCCTTACTATTATTCAAGAAAGATTAAAGTTCTATAGCGAACTACCATCTCTAACTAACTTCTTCTTCGCTGAACCAGAACCCGATTTAACACTCATACAAAATAATAAGCAACTCTCAAAGGTAGAGCCAGCAACGTTGGTATCACTACTTGAAGTGGCCCTGAAAGGCCTTGACGGTATTTCTTTCGAAACTGAAAAATTAAGTGAAACACTTAACGGGCTACTCGAAAAAACAAGACAGAAACCTGCAATTCTTTTTAGTTTGATTCGAATTGTGACTACTTGGGCTCCTTCAAGCCCTGGGCTAGTTGAAAGCCTGGCGGTACTCGGAAAAGAAACTACGCTTAGTCGCATGAAAAATGCTTTGAACTTATTAAGTAAAAATTAAAGACCAGTCAACCAACTACGTTACAATAGAATGAATGAGGGTTTTTTAGATGAAAAAAATGAGATCATCACATCTGGGGCTATTAACACTTGCCTCACGTTTTTTTGATACATTACAACGAAAAATCCTCAAACATAAAGTGTATGCAGTAATCAGCACCACTATTTTTCTTGGAGCGGTTTTTGGAGTGCTACTTACTTTCAATAGAGATACTAATCCAAAAGGGACTGTAGCAAAATCACAAACTAATCAAGGAGACCCAAGCCAGAGTGCCCAAAGTGGGCTTTTTGTTTCACCCTTGACGGGTCAAACGCTCGCAGATAAGTCACTTGTGGATCATCAGGTGACCGCAGTAATGATTGATAATTCTCTTCCGGCGCGCCCTCAATCAGGGTTATCGCAAGCTGGAATAATTTTTGAAGCCCTTACTGAAGGCGGCATTACTCGTTTTTTGGCAATCTATCAAGAATCAGCTCCAAACATTGTGGGGCCAATCCGAAGTGCTCGTCCGTATTTCCTTGATTATGCGTTACCATTTGACGCTAGTATCGCTCATGTAGGAGGGAGCCCACAGGCTTTAATTGATATAAAAGCACTGGGGATGAAAGATATCGATCAAACAAATAACGAATCAGCATATCAACGTGTAGCGAATAAATCTGCCCCGAGTAATGTATTTAGTACATTTTCAGATCTAGACGCCCTCAATACAAAACAACGGTATCTAAAATCAAACTTCATAGGATTCAAGCATAAAACTGACGTTGCCCAAACTCCAACTGCAGGAACAATAGATTTTCTCATATCATCACAATTCTATAACTCAGAATTTAAATATAACAGCTCAACCAATTCATATCTCAGGTTTCAGGGAGGAGTTAAGCAAATAGACGCGCTGAATGGGCAGCAATTATCTCCTAAAGTCGTGATTGCCTTATTCGTTAGTCAGGCCTACAATCCCGATGGACTACATACAAGCTACAACACCACTGGTCAAGGAAAAATGTACGTGTTCCAGGATGGTATCATGTCTCCAGGTAATTGGAAGAAAACAGATAGGAAAAATCAGTTAGAATTCACCGATCAATATGGCATGCCAATGAATATCAACGCTGGACAAACCTGGGTAACACTTATTTCGAATGATGGAGATGTTACTTTTAAACCATAGCTATGAGAAAAAAACGAACTCGATTAGAATACGAAGCACTAAATAGGAAGCTATTATCAGCAATTGTAACCCTTACTGCCACCTTTATAATAACCGGGTTACTCCTTTACTTTTTTTTGGGACGAAAATAAAGAATTGTTGTATTTAAAGCACTAGCATTATGTTCATAGAGTTGTACAATAAAAAGAGTCATGTGGGTACTAGTTTAATTACTTTTCTACTTACAGGCGTATCAAAAAAGTTTTATCTTTTTTCAAAATTTCGATATACACACTAGCCACGAGCGAAGCGTCACTGTCGGATCAATTCAATACTGTTATCTCAACATACGATGTGATTAATGACGGATAAATCACCCCGGTTGAATAGCACAAAATCCTTTACCGTTACTAGCAATAAATTTGTCTAGGCTCTTCTAACCATCTAAATTAAGGAAATTGAATTATGAAAAAAGCAGTTTTGATAGAAAAAGATATTGATTTAAAAGAAGTATATTTCGGCAACATCCAAAAACAAATACGAACGTATCCCAAAAAAATTGAATGCGAAGGCACGACCTACACATTCAATGACGGACTTCAGTTATTAGTGCGCCAAGGTAAAGAGTTAATAAGAATTTTCGATATGACCGATGGACATGCTCATTACCGTCTCAGAAACGATGTTACCGAACAAAGATGGAGATTAATGTCCATTACGATGAATGCATAGTCTAACTTTTAGTTACTAAAAAGAACGATGACAATGTATGCGTGGTTAACTAGTGGGGTTTTCACAAATCCCACTATTTAGTGTAGGATAGAGGTCATGAGTATAACCAACCTTGCATTACCTCATAAAATTAAATTCGTAAAAAAAGAATCCATAGCACCGAATGTCTATAGTTTCCATTTTCTTCCCAAAGAGAAGTTAAAATGGAAAGCGGGACAACATGGTATTTTTGAAATACAAGAAAAAGGCAGCAAGACACTTCGTTGGCCTTTTTGGATTTCATCTTCACCTTCTGAAGGTGAGATTGTTGTAACAACAAAACATAAAACAGACGAAACCATAGCCTTCAAACAAAGACTTATGGCGCTCAAGGCAGGTGATACGTTAAAATTTAGAGGACCGATTGGCACTCTTCACATACCTAAGAATCCAAAAAAACATTATGCGCTTCTTGCTACGGGAATTGGAATTGCTCCTTTTAGATCTATTCTAAAACAAATCAATGACACAAACAGCGACGCTCATGTAACGCTTTTTTTCTTAGGGAACAAAGAATTACATTATTTCAGAGAAGAGCTAAGTGCGATAGCTTCTAGAAATAAGAATATATCAATTGAATATATATATAAGCCTGACCGTATAACTGGCCAAACGATTCAAGAGGCCTTAGGAGATAAAATTTTTGAGACAATCTATCTACTTTCTGGATCATCACAGATAGTAAGAAATTACCAAAGAACCCTTCGAGGTCTAGGAATTCCTCGTCGAAACATACGAATCGATATATTAGTAGGAATAGATGCGCTGCGTCAACGAGTGAAAAATTTTATAGATACCACTAAAGATTAGCGAGAAGTAATATGCTCATTATTGATGAGAAGGAATTCGAACAATTGGCGAGTGCGGCCATTGATTCATTACCCGATGAAGTGATTAAAAACATGAAGAACGTAGCCATCGTTGTTGAGGATGAACCGTCCGAAGTACAAAGAAAGAAATTTCATTTAAACGCTCATACAACGCTTTTTGGGCTTTACGAAGGCATCCCACTTATAAAAAGATCTGCAAACTATAGTCTCGTTGCTCCAGATAAAATAACAATCTTCAGAAACCCACTCGTGATGAATGCTGTCTCTCTTGATGATCTGAAAAATAAAATAAAACGAACCGTCTGGCATGAGATAGCCCATCACTATGGTCTAGACCACGATAGAATTAATGAGCTTGAAAAAAAATGAAGAAATAGCGCTATACTATAGACATGGAAACAATAATTATTGGCGGAGGATGCTTTTGGTGTCTTGAGGCAGTTTTTAGAGGCGTTAAGGGCGTAGATAATGTCGAAAACGGATATAGTGGTGGAACGACCATTAATCCCGATTATGAGGCAGTATGTACGGGCGAGACTGGTCATGCAGAAGTCATAAAGATAACGTTTAATCCGAAAGAAATCGATTTACAAACAATACTTACAATCTTTTTTGGCATTCATGATCCAACAACACTGAATCGCCAAGGGCCAGATCGTGGAACACAGTATCGATCCATCATCCTTTACGGAGACGATAAACAAAAAGAAATTGCGGAACATTCAAAACTTGAGGCACAGCGCTTTTGGGAGGATCCGATTGTCACTGAAATAGTACCACTAAAGGAATATTTTAAAGCAGAAGACTACCACCAAAATTATTTCGAAACACATCCTGAGATGTCTTATTGCCAGATAATTATTAATCCAAAACTAAAACATTTTAAAGAAACCTTTAGGCAATTCTTAAAGGAAGAGTATGCAGCATAAAATTATTATCTTTGGAGGGCAGGGTAGAACAGGCAGAGAGGTGGCCGAGTTGACTGCAAAACATGGTCATCATGTAACCATTTTTGCACGTCATAATAACCACCTTTTTCCTGAAACACTTGGAATCCACTATGTCATTGGAGATGCAAGAAATAAATCTGACATAGCTCGTGCGCTAACAGATTTTGATGTAGTCATTAACATTACTGCTCCAGGCCTTTTTGATAAAAAAAATTACGATATTAGCCCTGTTGCTACCAACAATATTCTCGATGTAATGATGAAGAAGGGTATTAAGCGCTACATGTCTCAATCTGGTGCATGGGCAACAAGTGACCTTAGCGATGCCAGTATCTTCATGCAACTTGGTTTTAAAATTTTTTGGCCGCTTAGAGAAATATATAAATTTAAAAAAATAGAAGACACTATCGTAAAAAATAGTACTGCTGAGTGGACGATATTTAGAGCAGGGCTTTTAACAAATAGAAAGCTAAAGCCCGTAAAACTATATGAAAATGGATACAAGTGTAAATTTTGGGAAATTCCTTCAATTTCACGAAAAAGTGTTGCTCAAGCCTATTTAGACAACATTGACAACCAAGATTTATTTAAGAAATTTCCTGTAATTATTAATTAGATACTTTGGCCGGACAAATTAACTCCAAAAGCACGCTCAGCTGAGTTAACAAACGTATCCTTATCGACAATAATTGCTTGGACAGGTAATTGCTCGGAACGAGTGTCGAGACCTTGAACTTTCTTTACGGCAGTACCAATTGCCAAGAACTCTATAAGACCATTGCCAAGATTGTATATATACGTTTTGATACCAAGAACATCATCAGCACCAATTTCTACAGCTTGCTGTTGCAGCTTTTTAAGGGATTCTTCACGTGCTCCATAAATCATTTGGGTTAATTCCTTAATTTCACCTTTTACTAAATTCTTTAGCCCAGCCATAAGACCTCCGACTACACCCAATGAATACACTGAAGTCCCGAGAACAAGTTGCATAGGCATATACCCCATCTTTGTTAGATTCCATGTTTCTTCAGCCGTTAAATCGCTCGTTGTAACATCAATACCCGTTATCGATCCGCCCGCGCTTGGATGTTGCGCAGCTGTACCAACCATCACCATTTCTTGTACACCTGATAAACCAAAAGGAAGAATTTCGGTTCTAATGCCTATTACCGCATTCGCTCCAACACTTTTTGCTTCATCTACAATTCTTTGTAAGGCGAGCTTTCTGGTGTCATTAAAAATACCGCTATATTGTGATACTTCTCCTCGAGCAAGTGACTTAAATCCACCCAATATTCCTTTGCCAATACCAATCGAATAGGCAACGTTGCCAAATACAAAAGAAATTGGAGTATAGCCGGCATCAACAGCACAATAAAGTTCTTGCCCGTCAAAAGAAGAAGTGAATGGCTTGAGCTGGAGACCTTGTCCAGGTTGTACGGCTGAACCGACTGATAAGAATTCAATATTCTGAGAGGGCTGAAACACTAACTCGCTCGTCAGTCCGCTAACACCAAAACCATTTGTGGCCCCAACTTCATCGATCAGTCTTTGAAAGGCAAGTTTTCTCCCTTGAAGAATAATTTCAGTAATAGATTTAATCTCTCCACCTACTACAGTGCGTATAGAAGATTTAAGCCCCCCTATTACACCGAGTGAATAGACACTATTACCTATAACTAAATTATCCGGCTCAAGTCCAATCAATTTTAGGCAGTACATCTCATTAGCGTTTAAGCCTGAAAAGACTGAGCCTTTTGTTTTTTGTGCTTCTTGTGGTTGTGATTGATTTTCCATGCTTAAAAGTGTAATGGAAAATACTTGTGGTTACAATTAATTTCGTATTTTAGATAAGAGGCGAAGTATTTCAAGATAGAGCCACACAATAGTTACCATGAGTGCAAAGGCTCCGTACCATTCAAATACTTTAGGAGCTTTATTGTTGGCGGCGGTTTCAACAAGATTAAAGTCCAAGAAAAGATTGAGCGCTGCCACAAAGATAACGACTAAACTAAAGATAATACCGAATGGGCCAGTATTATAGATAAGTGGCATTTGAAAATGGAAAAGACTTAAAATTATAGTTAAAAGATAATAGAGAAAAATACCTCCCGTAGCAATGAGAACAATTGACTGAAATTTTTGTGTTATCTTAATAATTCTTGTGCTGTAAAGAAAGAGTGCTGAGAAAAATATTACTCCAGTAAGCGCCACTGCCTGGATTATAATATTATTGTACTGTTCACTATACATCTTAGAAACTGCGCCAAGCAGAACTCCTTCTGCTATTGCATAAAGCGGTGCCGTGATAGGAGTAGATTTAGGAAAAAAACTTGCGATAAGCCCCAAACCTAATGCGGATACAATTGAAATGATGAGCAAGGGAGCTATCGATGTGCTTCCGACATTAACAGCTCTCCAGCTGAATGCTCCAGCAACAGTAAGCAAAATTAGTAGGAAAATAGTTCTTGCAATAGTACCTGGTACCGTAGCATGTTCAACGCTATCGACACTCATGACTCGCTGAAGTACTTTTTTACTTAAAGCAGGGTTACCACTTTGTTCTTGCATACAAACTCCTCATCTTATGTTTATATAATACCTATTTTTGATAAGCATAACAAGGAGCGCATTTAGTTTTATGAAGCAAAATGCATCGTAACATAGCTGCACTGATTGGTTGGATCTAAAGATTCAGAAACACCCATGACAGTATAGTCACCAATAATATTTGCATAATGAGTAGGGCTCGCTATAAATGCTTGCATTACTTCGCTGTCAGAATTGAAACATCTCGCAAGATTTTCCCCTACGTGTACTGCGCCAGGAAACTGGTTCCAGATAAAATCAGAAAAACGAATTTGATTTGGCGATACATGATCCCAGTAATTATTATTGATCATATCTATATTCTTATTATTCGCACTTTGATTGAGCCGATCATCGATCATCAATGGCTTGAGATGATGGGCAATTCTGATACGATTAACTGCTTGAATGTAGTAAGTTTCTGCACTGGATCGAGTAACAATTGGGATGGCAGATGCTGCACTCGCAACTTCACTTTGAATAGGGAAACTAAAGGTAAAAATAAAACTTATGAAAATTACAAACGCTAGAGCGAATCGAAGATGAATAAACTGACTGATTAGCCGGGCAGACTTTCTAAAAATAGAGGTTAATCTCAACATAAAAAAACACCAAATAATATAAATATATTTTAACATATTTGTAATTGTTTGTCTATAAGCCGTCAGGTTGTTCGCGCTCAAAGAATGAAATGACGTACGCTGTGGTAAGGATAATTATGGCTCCTAGTAATTGCATAAAATTAGCAGATTCATTATAGAAAAGAAATCCTATAATTAGTGCAAAAACTCCTTCGAGAAGTAATACATTTCCAGCCACATACCCCTTCAAATTACTAAAAATGTAGTTAAGCAGATAGAGGTTCACAACATTGAGTATCGAAGATAATACCAGCCCAACTACCGCCAGTGTAGTGAAATGGTTAGGAATAAATTTTCCTTTCGTAAGTAGAATTGCTACTAAGGGAGCAATCCAGGCGAAACATAGCAATAATGTGGTGTTCTGAAAATTTGTCATTTTAGCTTTGTGATACCGAACCATAAGATAGGAAATGTCGAATGCAACCATTGAAAGAAGAGCAGTTATAATTCCTGCGCTGAGATGAAGGCTCTTTACGTCTATTTTGCATAGAAGACCGAGCCCAATTATTGATAAGAGAATAAAAGGGAGCGCTTTGATATCAATTCTCTCGCGAAACATGATCCAGCCAAATATACCTACTATTGGCAGAGAAGAGCTAAATGATACAATCCCAAGCGTCGTATGATTCACAGCAAAAGTGAATAACATAATTCCAGCACCGAAATAAAGAATGGATCGGACAACATAAATCATCCAATCGTAGCCTGAAAGTGATTGTAGGGTTTTTTTGTCTAGTGATTTGCCAAATAGTACCCAAGCAATTACTAGCGCAATAACCATTCGCCAAAAAACCTGCTGGGAAAGAGTAAAGGATTCATTCATAAAACGAGCCCATACTCCCATAAGTACAAAAAGCAAAGCTTGCACTACCGCCAGTAGAATTGCTATTTTTTTATTTTTTTTACTCATCTTGATTTATTAGTTAGTGTAGCTCACTGATCCTGGGTCACTTACTGCCGTAATCCAGGTTTGACCAGCATTAAGCTTCAAAACATTGCCAGAACTATCAGAAAAACTAAGTTGTGACGTGTTTGCTTTTTTAGTCCACGTTCCAAGCGTTATATTACCATCTTGGAACACGAAAGCCTGACCTGAGCCAACGGTTGTATAGTCAGAATAATAGGCGTTTGAGGCGTCTAACGCACCTTGACTTAGGGGGACTACAATACCTATAACAACCTTGGGGGCGATTTGTTTCTGAATACCATTTTGATCAACTACCATATGGGGAGCCCCTGCTTGACTGCGTAGATATGAATTTGTACTTGGAGCATAGTCAAAATGCGCATCATAATCAGATCCGGACAAAGCAAAATCTATCTTGCTAACCTTTGGCGTTGAAGAAGGAGCATCTACTTTTCTCGGGAAGCCGTTGAAGTTACTTGAAGTGAAACCCTTTGATTGCTCGAGAGTAGTTAATTGCGGGAAGCCCGTATAGACATTATGAGGAGCATAACGAGAAGTAATTCGTTGGTAAGCGCTGTCATTATAAAACTCGTCCATGTCTTTCACGCCCCATGTTTGAATATCTTGCAGACCCTCTGAGCTCCCACCTACGTGAGCATAGGCTGCATCGAATCCAAGGGCCCATGAAATATAATAGGGTCGCGCACTTCTAACAGGACCAATGTAGGCTGGAAGAGAATCCTGATAAAGTGCCATAAACCTAGTGATACCCCCTTCAGCCACCGCTTCAAAAACGACAGAAGCTTGGTCAAGACCAGATTGTGGTCGAGCATCAGTACTATTCTCAACCATAATTGCAGTCACCGGCCGTAAATTAACAGAAGGTTTTACTGGAAGTCCTGAAAGAGTTGATGGCACAAGAAGGTTGACTGCTTTGAGTTTTGGAACACCAACATTTATAGATTTTTGCTGATGTAAAAAATAGAAACCTATTCCTGTAAATGCAAGAAGAGCAATAACTAAAAAAACTATCACTCTTTTTTTCGTTAATCTTACCTTAAATTTATTTTTACTGGGAAGTTTTTCGGTTTTAAACTCCTGATGCAAATGTGCATTAAGTAAAGCATCTGGATGTTTACGAAACTTTCGATTGCCTCGTTTTTTTTTCATAGTATTAATCCTTACCTGATTTCCATAGTCTTGAAGGCCACCATATTTTTTTACCTATTTCTTCAGCAAGACCAGGAACAAGAAGAGATCTTACTATAACAGTGTCAATAAGAACGCCTGCCGCAACTATAAAAGCAAGTTGTACGAGGAACAGAATTGGCACGACAGAAAGTGAGGCAAAAGTAGCCGCAAGCACAACACCAGCGCTTGTAATAACACCCCCTGTAACACTAAGCCCCTTAAATATTCCCTCATGCGTACCTCGAGAAATTGATTCCTCTCTTACGCGAGTCATCAGAAATATATTGTAGTCAACTCCAAGCGCGACTAGGAAAATAAATCCGAATAAAGGAACAGATGGATCGGAACCAGGGAAATGAAAAACGTGATTAAAAACAAGAGCAGATAGACCCAGTGTTGCCGCAAATGAAAGGATGACGCTAGCAATCAAAAGAATTGGAGCGGTAAGTGCACGAAGCAAAAGAGCCAAAATAATAAAGATTACGAGCAGCACAATTGGGATGATTTTCTTAAGATCACTCCTTGCAGTATTCTGCGTATCGAGTGCAATTGCAGTTGAGCCTCCAACTAATGTTTGGGGGCTTTGTTTTTCGAAAGTCTTACGAAGGGAGGAGATCGTATTATTTGCAATTTGCGAATCTGCTTGACTGGTGAGGGTAGCACTTATAAGTGCTTCACCATTTTTAACAAGAGGGTTGGTGGTGCCGGGAACCGTTGTAACTACAGGGGAGACAAGTCCAGGATAGCTACTTAGAATGGAAACTACGTGATCAATTTCACCAACTGGAGTGATTATGATCACTGGGCTACCAGATCCTCCTGGATAATGTTGCACGAGGACCTTCTCTCCGTCTGCAGCCTGGCTTTTGCCTAGAATTTGTGATGATTGGCTTGTGCCGCTTGCTTTAAACTGAGGAAGTCCAATAGCTAGTACTGCAAGTAGGACAAAACAGCTGACCCACACAAGCCTCGGCTTGTTTTCAACAAAGGATGCAATGTTTTCCCAGAAAGTTCTCTTATTATTCTGCTTTTTTTCGATACGTGGTTGCATCGGCCAAAATGCTTTTCTTCCGAATAAAACTAATAAGGCCGGCAATAACGACATGACACTTAAGAATGCGAATACTATTCCGATTGCTCCAACGGGCCCCAATCCTTTATTTGAATTTAAATCAGAGAATAATAGGCACACCAGTGCTAAGCTTACCGTGGCTGCAGAAGCTGCAATTGGCTCTATAACTGCTTTCAAAGTTACCCTCATGGCATCCCATTTTGAATCCATCTTATGCAAAGATTCTTTATACCTTGCAATCATTAAAAGGGAGTAGTCTGTAGCTGCTCCAATGACAAGAATGGAAAGAATTCCTTGGCTTTGACCATTAAGCTTGATGACGTTATGTAGCGCCATTTCGTAGACAAAAAATATTGCTCCAGTTAATGCAAACATAGCGGCACCCAGAACAATAAAAGGAAGGACAATCGATCTATATACTAAGAGGAGAATCACAAATACTACACCTACTGCAACATAAAGCAAAATACCATTGATGCCACTGAATGCTCCAAATAAATCAGCTAATATACCACCAGGGCCAGTCACGTAATGATTCAATCCCTTGGTGTTACTGTTATTAACAGCAGTTTGGATATTTTTAACAACCTGAGGGGCTTCTGTATTTGCCTTAACTTGTACTAAAAATTCAGCCGCTTGGCCATCGCTTGATGGAATGGGACCAACAACTGACCCAGGAGTATTTAGAACCCCATTAATTTTTTTTATAGTAGCTGTTAGTGGAAAGATAGTACTAAATTGAGTAGCTGTTATTTTTGAATGGTCAGGCGTACTAAAAAGTATTATTGCGGGAATTGTTGTAGAACTATAGAAGGAAAGTTGTTTGTTTGCAACTTTTGTTGAATCTGCGCTTTGTGGCAAAAAAGAGGACTGATCGTTAGATTCAACATTAGTTATTTTCGCAAATGTTTGGCCACCAATACTCGATATTCCAAGCCACACAAATATTACAAAAAACGGCAGTAAGAGCCTTAATCTATTATTTTTCATTACCAAAACCCCTCCTAAGAACTATTAATTACCTTAATTGTACAGTAAATCTTAGGAATTCGTAGGGGGGTTATCGAAAATATCGAACAGCTTTTCAGTACGGTAATCAAGCGATTCAGTCACTTCAGGGTAATATGAAATGCCCGACATTTCAGAATACAATTCTTTCATAATTTCGCTTGCAACATACAATTCATCTGAATTTTTTTCTAAATCAGGAGTGACATTAATTCTAACATTTTTTCCAAGTGCATATTTATTCACCCCCTCATACCTATTGTTAGAGTTCTTGATAGCTAATTTATATGCCGGATCGTCGAGTCCCACGTTGTCACAAAATACATTTATGTCTGAAGATCTGTCAACGGTTGTACCATGTCGATTTGCTCTATCATATTCAACAGTGGCTGGAAGTGCAAAATAGGTGTCGCTACCTATATCATAAACAGCTGCGCGATTTGTTAGACCCAGAACTGAAATTTCTCCTAGCAGCCCTATTAAATTAGTTCTCTTTTTATAACTGTCTGTATTGATATTATGGTCTAAGATTTCCCCTAAAACTTCATATCCTATATTTACTGTTTTTTGATATGCTGATTCAGCGGCGTCAGGAGTTGGAAAAGTTTTTTCCGAATTCATGAAGGCAAAAATTGGTAAATAACCGAGAAATAATCGTGCTCTATAAAGATCCGATTTTTTAGATTTTGCTTCATGTCTTTGGTCAAAGGCAATTTCAGCTTCTTTAAACTGATAAGCTGCCTCCCCCAAGATTTCAATAGATTCATCACTTGATTCAGCTCTAGCTGATTTCTCAATTAACAACTGTCCAGCAAATAGTCTACCTGATGTCCCCATGTAAGATAATTTTTTTATTGCGAAATCTCGACTCATCTCATGCTTTTGATATGAATGAAGAACATTATGAGGACCACCTCTACTCGAAGTAGTATTATTTTTATAAACTTTTTCAGAAATTCGTGCTTTTCTAGAGGACATACGGGATTACTAGTATCTTGATATTTAAATTTATAGTTATTAAGAATCTGATTAATGAAAACACTGTTTAGATTATTTAATGTGTTTATTATATTCCTAACGCGCTATATTTCAAATTTGATCGTTAAGGTTATAAGGCTGCCTGTAAAGCAGTGGGCATATTAGGGTCGTTATTTTAACCTCAACTAGTTTCATCTTCAGGAAATTGTTGGGAAAGCGCAAACTCAATATCTTCTGGAGTTTGAGATAGATAGGTGCTTTGCCAATAGCCTTCCTCAGAAGTAATGATTTCCAAATAGAGAGACCTTACAGTTTCGAGTAACTCTATAACTGCTACGAGCTCAATCGCGTCTTTATCAATTCGTGATTCTTCATTCATATCAAATCCCCGAAAAATAGCTGCGTCTTCTTCGCTATCAGCATGCGGAAGTCTGAATATAATTTGGTCACATACATTTTTATCTGGGGGAGAATAGGTGGGAGGTGCATCCTTATTTTCAATATGAATTGCGATATAACCTGGCCATGTATAGGCATGAAGTTTACCGAATCTATCTTCAATAAACGGCCGATTACTAATATTAAGTCTTTGGCCATCGTTTATTTCTACGTAGGTTGTTTCATGAAGGATTGCATCATCATCAAATTCAGTATAGTCGTCATATTCTTCTTCGGGAGCTGCATCTGGGATTGTTTCAATAGCAACATCAATGCCTTCGAGCATATACGCTCCTAAAATTTCACGCGCTCTCCAGCAGACTAAATCAGTGGGGCTATTTTCCAATTTAGGCAAATAACCTTCTTCAAAATTTATATTAGACATTAGTTAATAGTAACGATACAGAGATAATATGCAAGCTTAAGAACTAAGAGTGTAGGTTTTGTTAGTAAAAATCAAAAAACAAAAAAGTGCAATCATACTAATTATAAAAAGAAGCGTTAGTACTGTATTTATGATCCAACCGATTCGCGATAAAAGGGGATCATGACCCTCGGCTTTTGCAACGTGAGCACCTACTAGCCCGAGCACAATTCCAATGGGAGGAAACCAAAAAATACAAACTATACTAATGATGCCGAGAATATCTTCGTTGTAGGATTTTGCTGGTGGGATGTGAGGAGATTTAAAATAAGGTTCAGGCACTTGAGGGGGGACCGAAGAAGGGACGGGCAGCTTGTGTTCAATAGTTTTTTTAGATTCTTTCATTCATTTAAGAATATCATACTACACAATCAGAGTCCTGCTTGTCCCATATACAACAAGAGCCTGGCCGTCATTAAGTACGATTGATTTTCTCACATTTCTATTCGCATGAATGTACTGATTGATGGAAACTAAATTTGAATTACTCATGTTTAATGCACGAGTTGCGATAGCTCCAAGAAATGGCACTACCGACTTTTTATTATTTCCTTCGGCATGAATAATAATGTCAGCATCAATAAGTCCAAGCGCATCATAAGAACCGGGACCTGGTTTAATATCGGCAGGTTCTATGTATGCGGGGAAAAGGGAAGCGCCCGCGACGATACTGCCCGCACTTTCCCCTATATACAGCACTTCGTTAGTATGTATCTTGGATTTTATTACGTCCTTGTGGGCCAAAAGTCCTTGGGATTGCAAAAAAGTATTCCCGCCAGGAGCTAAAAATATATCATTTCTCTCGATAGCAGCTTCAACATCTTCCGTTGAAGAGCTCGACAATTCTATCCTTTCGACATGCACTGATTTACCGAAAACAAATTGTTGCCAAATTCGACTCCAGGTTCGTGAACCAACTGATTCTGCACGATGCACGAATCTATCTGCTAATGAAACATCTGCACCGAAAGCAAAACTATTCCACTGATCCTGAATCTGCAATATGCGTGGACACCGATTGCCGATCCTATCGTGAATGCTTTCTCGAATTACATCTGTAATATCTTGTGTCGTGGGCCCTGCGGACGTGAGTATCATATGCCCATTATTTATTTCTGACGATCGGAGAGACTCCATATTCATAATCTGAATATACGTTATATCTTGAATAGTTTTTTTTCAAGTGAGTAAAGTCTTAGTGTTTCTTTATCTTTGCGTTTGCGAGCAAATGAATCAGTTGGTTGTTTGCTCCGGGTACTAATGAAAGAACCGAATTCTGACTTGAACTAGGAGGTGTAACTAATGAGCCATATTGATCTGCAATACCTAAAATAGTCAGAACTTGTTTAAGTGAAATCGTATTAGTTGGAGCAGTGATATTTAAGGGTGTATTTATAAATTATGCAGTTGCCAATTTAGCAGCATCGCCATGATCTTCTGTGCTTTTTACAGTTCGAATTACAAAGATTGCAGTAAGGGCAGCAATAACGGCAAAAATTGCGGCAATTCTGAAAGCTATCTGGAAACCGTGCACAGTGCCCGCAGTAACTATTGCAGCACTATGGCCTTGAGCATTGGTGATGTAACGAGTTGATGCTGCTGCTGCTTGACCTGTTATTATTGCAAGACCGAGCGATCCACCTATCTGCTGCGACGTGTTAATGAGACCTGAAGCGAGACCTGAAAGATGTTTTTCAACACCAGATGTTGCTGCTACAAGTAAACTCACAAATATGAACCCAAGACCAATGCCTAGCAAAATAAGTCCAGGCATAACATCTTTAAAATATGAACCGTTAACTGGTACACGGCTCAAATAAAATAGGCCTGATGCAGATACCAGCGGTGCGATAGATAGAATCCGCTTGTATCCAACTTTACGAATTAATTTCGGAGCGTTACTGGCTGTTGCGCCAATGAAAACCGGAATTATGAGGAAGGAAAGTCCTGTCTTAACGGGGGAATAATGTAAAACATTCTGCAAATAAAGAGATGCGAAGAAGAAAACTGAAAATAGTGCCCCTGCAATTGTAAGCTGTAGAACGTTTGCTGCAGCAAGGTTCTTATACCTAAAGATTTTAAATGGTACAAGCGGTCGAGAAACTCTCAATTCATTAAAGACAAAGAGCCCAAGTAAGATTAAACTCGCAGCAAGACTGTACAGGGTAGTGTGTGATGTCCATCCTTCTGCAGGAGCTTTTTGAACCGCATACACAAACAGCATGAGTCCGCTGGTTACTGTTATTGCTCCTGGTAGATCAAGAGTTTTATTTTTTTCTTCTGATTCATGAATAGGTAATAATTTCCGCGCCCAGAAAAATACAAAAATTCCTACAGGAACATTGATAAGAAAGTTCCATCTCCATCCCAGGTACTGCGTTAAGATGCCACCGAGCAACACACCAACGGCTGCGCCCCCCGAAGCGACTGCTCCCCATACCGAAAGTGCTACGTTTCGATCGTGACCTTGCTTATATGTCACAAGAATAATAGATAGAGCAGCGGGCGACATAAACGCTCCTGCAAGCCCTTGGAAAGCTCTAAGCACAATGAGCATGGTACCTGATTGAGCCAGTCCATCAAGAAGAGAAACGAGTGAAAAGAGAAATACTCCAGCCAGGAAAACCTTTCGTCTTCCATATAGGTCTGCCGCACGTCCTCCTAGGAGTAAAAAACCACCAAATGCAAGCGTATAAGCTGTGACAATCCACTGTAGATTTGTTTGTGACATTGAAAATACTTTTTGAACCGTAGGGAGCATGACATTTACTATCGAAACGTCAAGTACCACCATAAACTGCGCAAGTGCTAAAAGCACCAAAATAATCCAATGACCCTTTAATTTATTTTTCATTTAACCCCGTTTATTAAAAATTAATTTATATAACATAAATATGATAGTTGAAAAAAACTTATAAAGCTATATTGAAATGGAATAAAGAAATTTCTTGATTTTTAAAATAAGATTATTCAAGATTACTGTGGTGATCCCAAGGAGAATCGAACTCCTATTGCCAGGATGAGAACCTGGTGTCCTAACCGTTAGACGATGGGACCAAATAATTTCCAAATAATAGTACCATAAGGTTCAACGTATAACCACCTCTGTTAATATAGTTTGCTTTTAAATCCAAAAAAATGAATAATGAATAGTAAGAATAAATAAACTTAGGGTGGAAAAAATATTTTGTTTGGTTTTAAGAAAAAAAATAAAATTGCAGAAAATATTCAAGGGCTTTTCGATGAAAATGCTTTATCGGAAACTGCACTAAATAATCTTATGGTAGGTGTTTTTATGTTAGATAAATCTGGTTCCATAATTCTCAGTAATTTTGCGGGAAACCAAATGATTGGGTATGAATCTAAAGATACAAAAAATAAAAATTATATCAATTTAATTAAAATAACAGATGCTAAGGGTGCCCCAATAGAACCTTCGATAAATCCAATCGCAAGGAATCTTATTGAGGGTGGAAAAATAACTACCGATAATTATTTCCTCTCCAGTAGAAACAATGTACTTCGGCCAATCGGCTTAGTTATAAATGAAATTTTAAACCAAGCTCAGAAAAGCAAAGGAACGATTGTCATCCTTCGTGACTTAACAAGAGAAAAATTCTTAGATCAACAGCGTTCAGACTTCATAAGTACCGCAAGTCATGAAATGCGTACACCTGTCGCTGCAATTGAAGGATATCTTGCTCTCGCCCTTAATGAAAAAGTGTCAAATATTGATGAAAAGGCTAGAAACTATCTAGAAAAAGCGCATGCTAGCGCAGAACGTCTCGGTAAACTCTTTCAAGACCTCCTTAATAGCGCTAAAGCTGAAGATGGTAGATTACAGAACAACCCCGAAGTTATCGACATTGCTGAATTTTTAGAAAGTTTGACAAGTAACATGAAATTTATGGCTGAGAAAAAAGGCTTAAATTTCGAATTTCTGATTAACGCTAGCAAGGACACAACCAAGGAACATTATTTGGTGAATGTGGACAAAGATAGGCTTGGAGAAATAATAAATAATCTTTATGAGAATGCCGTTAAATATACTGAAAGTGGCCAGATAACTATTGGCCTTACAGGAAATCCTAAAGTTGTGCAGCTTCGAGTGCAGGATACCGGAGACGGAATTCCCGCGGAAGCAATTCCTCATTTATTTGAAAAATTCTATAGGGCAGATAATTCTAGCACCCGAGAGATCGGTGGAACCGGACTTGGACTTTATTTAGCAAAGGAAATCGTAAAACTCTATGATGGACGTATATGGGTTGAGAGTGAAGTCGGTAAGGGCAGTACTTTCTATATTAATCTACCGAGAATCAATAGGAGTTAACATATTTTACATACATGATACAATATGAACATATAAGCAAAAGCACTAAAAAAGGAATATATTAATGGCTAAAATAATGCTCGTCGAAGATGACAATAACCTTAAAGAAATTTACGGTGAGAGGCTTCAGGCTGAAGGTTATGAAATAGTGACGGCTGGTGATGGCGAAGAGGGCTTATCGACTGCTATCAAGGAACGACCGGATCTTATAATTTCAGATGTAATGATGCCAAAAATTAGTGGCTTTGACATGTTAGACATTCTTAGGCAAACTCCTGAAACTATGAATACCAAAGTTATTATGATGACCGCCCTCAGTCAGGCTGAAGATAAAGATCGAGCAGAAAAACTTGGTGCTGATAAATATCTTGTTAAATCGCAGGTTACCCTCGAGGATCTAGCTCGCGCAGTACACGATCTACTCAACGATAGCCCGGCAGATACCGAATCTGAAACTGAAGTTTCAACTCCAGTTATTACGAGTAACGTACCAGTTGCTGATCCTCCGGTAGAAAATTCTGAAGATAGTACTTCAATTCCAACAAGTTCAACAAATGAAACAGAAACAAATAAAGGAGCAGAAATGCAAGAAGACAATACAACACAAAATGACAATACGTCTATGACACAACCAGTCGATCCAGTAGCAGCATCGCCGATGCCGACTAATCCAGTAATGCCAGAAACGATGACTGAAGCTCAAGAGAAAAATGAGTTTGAGGCTAATGCTAAAGCATTCGAAGACAGCATCAATCCATCTGCACCAATGAGTGAAGAACCTGTTATGACAGCTCCAACCATGGAAGCCCCAGTACAGATGCCGAACGAAGAACAAGCAATGCCAGCAGAAGAATTTACAACTCCAGCACCTGATTCAATGCCATCTGCACCAATGAGTGAAGAACCTGTTATGACAGCTCCAACCATGGAAGCCCCAGTACAGATGCCGAACGAAGAACAAGCAATGCCAGCAGATACAACTGAAGTATCTAAAGAAGAAGATCCGGAACACCCTTCGACCGTTTAGTCTATACTTCTACTATGCGAATCAATAAATTAATTGCCGGAAGACTCGGTATATCCCGAAGAAAAGCCGATGAATTTATTGAAAAAGATCGAGTTCTCGTTAATGGTATTCTCCCGACAGCTGGGATGGACATAACTGATCCCTCTACTGTTTTAGTAGACAAAAAACCTTTACCTGAAGAAAAAAAACCTATTACCATTCTGCTCAATAAACCTGAGGGTTATGTCTGTAGCCGTGACGGTCAAGGAAGCCATACGGTCTACGAACTACTTCCGTCAGAACTTAGATTCACGAATATTGTGGGTAGGCTTGATAAAGATAGCAGCGGATTACTCCTTTTGACTAACGATGGGGAACTGCATAACGACCTAACTCATCCTTCAAAAGACAAAGAAAAAACGTATCACGTAACGTTAAATAAGATGATTTCAGAGAATGATCTCGAAATATTGTCCAAAAAAGGAGTTCCGCTAAGAGATGGTATTTCAAGATTTATTATTCTTAATTTAGATACCGCCTCCTTTCTCTACGAAGTCACGCTAAGAGAAGGCCGTAATCGACAAATCCGTCGAACGTTCAACGCAATGGGTTATAAGATAGCAACGTTACAGCGGACGGCAGTTGGCAATTTTTCACTGGGTGAAATTAAACCAGGGGAATATAAAATAGTTTGAAAATATAAAATATAATTTGTCAATTTTTTACTAGCTTTTTACCTCTGTTATTGTTATAGTAAATAGAGTTATGAGTAAAAAAGTCCCCATCGTAGCAATTGTTGGAAGAGCCAATGTTGGAAAGAGTAGTCTTTTTAATACAATAATTGGTCATCGCGAAGCAATTGTAGCCAATGAACCTGGTACAACTCGAGATAGTATTATGTCGAAGGCTACTTTTAGTGGGCAAGATTTTTGGCTCATTGATACTGCTGGAATGAAGGATGCCGAAGATGATTTTGAATTCACTATTCAAGAACAAATAATTCAAGCTGCCGATAGCGCTGACATCATAATGGTAATGGTGGAAGCGGATGTTATGATTACTGAAGAGGATAGAAGAGTTGCTAAACTTGCACTTAAGAGCAGAAAACCCGTTATCTTAATTGTTAATAAAATTGATAAAAATGTACGTGTTGATCTTGATGACTATAGAAAATTAGGAATTAAAGAAATTTTTGGGACCAGTACGACACAAAGATCTGGTGTCGAAGAACTGCTTGAAGATCTAACTAAAAAACTACCGAAAGCAAGTATTAAAGTCGAAGACAATCGACTAAGAATTGCAATCCTAGGCCGTCCTAACGTAGGCAAGAGTCAGCTCTTCAATACGCTTGCTAAAAAACAGCAAGCTATAGTCGCGGACAAAGCGGGCACAACCCGAGACGTTAATAGAACAATCATCAAATATGCTGGTAGAGAAATTGAACTGCTTGATACTGCAGGTATTAGAAAAAATGGAAAAATCGAAGTAGGTGTCGAGAAATTTAGCGTTATTAGAAGTCTGGCTGCTATCGAACAAGCTGACATATGTTTTCTATTGATAGACGTAAACGATCTAACTGTACAACTTGACCAGAAAATAGGTGGAATTATCAAAGATGCCGGAAAGGGTATGGCGCTCGTAGTCAGTAAGTGGGATTCCGTACAAGAAAAAGATGCTTTTACTAGAGATGATCTCGCTCCTAAGGTTAAATACCAATTTGAATTTGCCCCTTGGGCGCCACTCATATTCACGAGCAGTATAACTGGTCAAAATGTTTCTAAACTTTTCGAACTTGCACTAGAAATTGATACGAACCGACAGAAAAAAATTACTACAGGTGAGTTAAACCGTTGGCTCAGGGCTTGCGTTGATGCGCACCCACCCGCAGGACTCAAGAACAGCTATCCACGATTAAATTACATTACTCAAACTGACGATGAAACACCAACATTTAAAGTTTTTGGAAGCAAAACAAAACTCTTACATTGGAGTTACAAACGATATCTTGAGCGACAACTTCGAGAAAAATATGGTTTCGAAGGAACTGCTGTTAAATTTTACTTCAGTGAAAAACATGAACATCAACCGAATGCTCCAAAACCTAGGGGCCGATAACGGGTAGCTGGTACAATACTTTTTATGGGACTTTTTCAAAGACAACCAATTAATCTAAAACAAAATCTTCCGTATTCAATCTCTATAAATACAGGAACTGTTTTAGTTGTAGGTCTAGGAAACCCTGGTAAAGAATATCAACTTACACGACATAATATAGGATTTATGGCAGTCGATTCTTTCGCTACAAAAAACGAATTCCCGGGCTGGTCTGAAGAAAAAAAATTTAAAGGACTTGTTACTTCAAAGAATATTGGATCCGTTAAAGTTATACTTTTTAAGCCCACTACATTTATGAACGACAGCGGCCAGGCTGTGCAAGCCCTTGCAAGTTTTTACAGAATTGATGAACGTCGAATTGTGGCAGTGCACGATGAGCTAGCGATTCCGTTTGGTCAAATAAGAAATCGAGTTGGCGGACAAGCTGCGGGTCACAATGGGATTAAGTCACTCATCCAACATATCGGACCTAATTTTGGAAGAATAAGAATTGGCATAAAAAATAGCCTCAGTGCCAAAAAAGATACCAGTGATTTTGTACTCAGTAATTTTACTAAAAAAGAACAGGAGTACATTCCTGATCTTATCGGTGAGGTTGAAGGCATCATGACTGAATATATTTATGGGGGTGAACTACCTCTCGATACTAGAAAAATAATTTTATAATATGCTCGTTTCTGTTGATATAAGTGATAAGCACTTCGGTGATAAGGTTTTGTACAAAAATCTTCAATTTACTCTAGAAAAGAATGAAAAAGTTGGGGTTATTGGACGAAATGGCGCGGGGAAAAGCACACTTTTTGGCATGCTTGCTGGAACCGATACAGAGTTCGACGGAGAAATTAAAACTGCCAAAAATACTGTCGTCGTTAGTACACGCCAAGAACATTCAGACATTGATGATCTTATGGTTATAGATTATATTCTCGATGAATTACCGCAGTATAAAAAACTAAAGAAAATTATCGATACTTTCGGAAGTGATGGAAATACGAGTACCAACGCAATGAATCGTTATAGTGATGCACTAGAGCAATTCAGTAGCCTTGGTTATTACACAATCGAAGATACTGTTATCGAGAAATTAAAAACGTATCAAATAGACGAAGATAAGTCTCGTGGCCCTCTCAAAAACCTAAGTGGCGGCCAGAAAAGATTTGTTGAACTAGTAAAAATTGCCAACGCTAACGCAGACCTTGCGCTTATAGACGAACCTACTAATCATATGGACTATATAGCTAAGAATGAATTCATTGATTGGCTAGATACTGTCAGAAACCTTGCAGTTCTTGTGATTACTCATGATCGAGATGTACTTGAAAAGGTTGATCGAATCGTTGAGATAAAAGAGGGTAAAGCCCTAGTTTTCAAGGGAAATTATGATTCATATTTACTTCAAAACAGTTCATCGACCGTTACTGCTATAAAGAATTTTGAAATCGATGAAGCCACTATAGTAAATCTAAAAAAGCAGATTGAATTTGCCCGTGCACGTTCAGCCAAAGGTGGACCACGTTGGGTTACTCTCCGAGAACGATACGAAAGAGAATTGAAAGAAATTCTTGATAATAGAAAGAAGCCCAGTTTTTGGATTGATAGAGAATCATTATCGAAGCTACATCCAAAAGCCGCAGAGGGTTATGGAAAATATAAGGCAAAAAATATTCGGATTGCTACGCAAGCTGGTACTTCCGACAATAAAGGGTATCAGCCAATTATAGAGGTAGACAATCTTTCCCTTGGATATAATGAACCCTTATTTGAACATATTTCCTTTAAACTGCTTGAAGGAGATAAGCTACGATTCCATGGCAGGAACGGTGCTGGTAAGACAACTCTTATTAAAACTATCCTTGCAACGGCGAATGAAGAAAAAATACCCGCTTCTATTTATCAAGGAACTGTTGAAGTACGTCCTAAACTAGCAATAGGCACCTATGAGCAGGAAATAGGCGATAAATACCTAGATATGGACTTAGAAAAGGCCCTAGAGCAACTTTATTTAGATAAAGACATTCCTGTTAATGAACAAAAAGTTCGCCAACTAATGAGCGATTATTTATTTAATCCTTTAACTGACGCAAAAATTCCTGTAAGACTACTGAGTGGAGGGCAGAAAGCACGATTTCAAATCATCTCAATGCTTGCCAACAATCCTCAATTACTTATTTTAGACGAACCTACAAACCATCTCGATCTTCCGAGTATTGAAGAACTTGAAAATGCACTACATCGCTTCAAGGGTGCAATTATCTTTGTTAGCCATGACGGATTCTTTGTTAAAGGCTTCGAACACGAAACACTCCCTGTAGGAAAATAAAACAACTAAAAAGAGCCTATAGAGGGGGTGGGCACCACTATAGGCTCATATTAGCCTTCAACCCCGTACGACGAGCGTACAACGCTTTTAAAGCCCACCTCAATAAAACGAGGGGTTAAAGCTTACGGTTAAAGGCGTTAGTATGTTTTAGAACGCTTGAATAGTAAACTATTACGCTAGCGTGGAGGGTAACAACGCATGACGCACGCTCTAAAACAATCTAACAGCGTTGAGCAGTTTATAAAAAACTGAACAACAGCTAGAATTTTTTGGGGGTATAAGGTACGTAAAACGTAAGAATTTAACGTTTACGAAACAAATAATAGCATGTCCTTTATTTTTTGTCAATAATATTGTAATAGTTGTTTATGTTTATGCTTACGTAGTATTTGCTTGCAATTTCATTCAATAGCATATAGTCTAAGTCTCGTTACAAATTAAATTAGATGTATATATATGAATAAAAAGAACCTTGTTATCGTTGAGTCACCAGCAAAAGCTAAGACAATTGAAAAATTTCTTGGCAAAGACTATATAGTTCGAAGTAGCTTCGGACACATTCGTGATCTTCCAAAAAAAGGAATAAGCATAGATATTGCGCACGATTTTACTCCTACTTATGAAATACCTAGTGATAAAACCAAGGTTGTACGCGAATTAAAAAAAGAAGCTAAGGGTGCAGAAGTTTGGCTGGCAAGCGACGAAGACCGCGAAGGGGAAGCCATCGCTTGGCATCTTGCCGAAGCCCTAGGGCTAGATACTAAAACTACAAAACGCATCGTCTTTCATGAAATAACCGAAACTGCAATCAAGAACGCTATTAAGCACCCGAGAACAATAGATATTAATCTTGTTGATGCACAACAATCGAGACGAATTCTTGATAGAATTGTTGGTTACGAATTATCGCCAGTGCTATGGAAAAAGGTACGGCCAGGTCTTAGCGCTGGACGCGTACAATCGGTTGCAGTTCGACTGATTGTAGAGCGTGAAAGAGAAATTAATGACTTTCAGTTTGAATCAAGTTTTAGGGTTCAGGCAACTTTTACTAAAAATAAGGATGAGATTCCTGCAGAGCTAAATAAACGGTTTTCTTCAGAAGAAGAAGTTAATGAATTTCTAGAACTTGCAAAAACTGCTGAATTTAAAGTTAAGGATATCACCTTGAAGCCTAGCTTAAGAAATCCGTCAGCTCCATTCACAACTTCAACTCTCCAACAAGAAGCAGCCAGAAAATTAGGTTTTAGCGTAAAGCAGACAATGACGTTAGCGCAACGACTTTATGAAAACGGTCACATTACCTATATGCGAACAGATAGTACAAATCTGTCTGGTCTTGCCATTGCATCTGCGCAAAGTTATATCCTTGAAAATTTTGGGAAAGAATATCATCAAGTTCGACAGTTTAAAACTAAGAATTCATCTGCTCAAGAAGCTCATGAAGCCATACGTCCAACTCATTTCGACAAGACTGCTTCAGGTGGGGATGAAAGTCAGAAAAAACTATATCAATTGATATGGAAGCGAACACTCGCGAGCCAAATGACTCCTGCCAAAACTGATAAAACTGAAATAGCTATCAGTATTTCTAACCACGCTTCATTATTTATATCCAAGGGAGAAATGTTGAAATTCGATGGTTTCCTCAAAGTCTATGGCGGTGGTAAAGAAGATTCCATTTTACCTGCTCTTGCAAAAGCTGACATTCTTGCTCGAAAGATTATTAACGCCCACGAAAGTTTCTCGAGGCCACCTGCTAGATATTCTGAAGCAAGTTTAGTAAAAGCGCTCGAGGAGCTAGGAATAGGACGTCCTAGTACATATGCACCGACTATTAGCACAATCCAAACTCGTGGCTACGTTGAAAAAGCTGATCTGGAAGGCATTGAACGTCCTGCAGTTGATCTTACACTTGAGAAAGATACGATTGATCGAGCAGTGATTGATGAAGTATATGGAGCAGATAAGGGGAAACTGCTACCAACCCATGTGGCGGATGTAACAACTGACTTCTTAGTTAAATATTTTGGAGATATTATTAACCCCGGTTTTACCGCTACTGTTGAAAAAGATCTAGATGAAGTGGCCGAAGGAACTGTTGTATGGCAAAAATCACTAAAAGAGTTCTACGAAAAATTTCATCCTTTAGTTGAAAAATCTGGCGATGCTACAAGACAGGAAACTTCTCAGGCGAGACTTCTTGGAAATGATCCAAAATCTGGCATACCAATTTATGCTCGATTTGGGCGATTTGGACCGATGCTTCAAAGAGGTGAAGTTGAAGATGAGAAAAAACCCGATTTTGCCCCAATGCCCGCTGGTATAAAACTCGAAAACGTGACGCTCGAAGAGGCACTCACGATGTTCACCCTACCAAGATTCGTCGGTAACACGAAAGATGGAGATGAAATCAGAGCAAACATTGGACGATTTGGACCCTATATCCAGATTGGCAAAATTTTTGTTTCTATTAAACCCCTCGACCCTTTTACTATTACACTTGAAGAGGCGCTAGAGCTTTACGCAAAAAAACAAGAAACAATAGCTAATAGGGAGATTAAAATATTTGAAAAAGAAGGGATCAGTATCCTGAACGGTCAATACGGCCCCTATATTACAGATGGAAAAAAGAATGCTAGAATTCCAAAAACAACGGAAGCTAAGGACATAACACTAGAGCAAGCAAAAGATATGCTTGCGAAGGCAAAACCGGCTCGTAAAAAAATCACTCGACGCAGAAGTAAATAAATATTTAACTCCTTTGATAAGCGAAATTGCATAAGAACTTTCTATGCGTTAAATATGCAATCGTGTCTAGTTTGTGCTACAATAAATGTAGAAAACCATATTGTTGACTAAATATAAGGTTTATTGTATTATATACATAATAAATATGCACCCCTTGGGCAAACAGCGCACCATTTATAAGGAGTAACCATTCATATGCCAAGCAAATCTAAGTCAGCCGTAAGTTCACTCGATCTTGAACTGACCACAAAAGCTGTCTTAAACTCAATCGAAAGAGAACGAGAACAGGAAATTATTTCTCGAAGATTTGGCCTCTTTGATCGCAAGGAAACTCTAGAGCAAATTGGTGAATTTTTAGGAATTACAAGAGAACGAGTTAGACAACTAGAAAAAGTTGTCGTCACGAAATTAAAAGCGAGCGCCGCCAATAACAACCTTCAGGCAATTATTGACATAGATAAAGAAATTCTTGATATCTTAAGCCGTAATGGAAACGTTATGCGTGTATCAGCGCTTGCAGGACTCTTGAGTAAGAATGGTGATAAAATTGATCAGGCAAGGATTGGATTCCTATGCGAACTTTCTCCTCTATTAAGCGTTATCGAAGAAAGTGATCATTTCTATTACAGCGTTGGCTCCAGAGAAGTCAACGACGAGAAGAAAATCAGAGAACTATCTAATAAAATTGTTGAGATAATCAAAAAAAATGGTGTGCCGGCAGAAATTCAGAAAGTGGCAGAGCAGCTAAAGGATAATGATGTTACTCATGTTGCATCTCTTGCAAGCACTTCAAAACACTTAGCTCAACTCAATGGCCAATGGGGTCTCGCTAAGTGGCCAACTGTTAATCCTCGCAATATCCGCGACAAGATTTACGTTATTCTAAAAGAAAACCAAAAACATATGCATTTTAATGAAATTGCAGAAGCTATAAAGATTTCTGAATTTAAAAGAAAAGATGTCACGACACAGGCAATTCATAACGAACTTATAAAAGACAAGCGGTTCGTATTGATCGGTAGAGGCATTTACGCACTTTCAGAGTGGGGTTACAAAAAGGGAACAGTTGCTGATACTATTTCTGAAGTACTAGCAGAAGCTGGAGAGGCACTGCATAGAGATGAAATTGTTAAAAGAGTACTCAAGCATCGCTTCGTAAAAGAAACAACCATACTTCTTAATTTACAGGGTAAAAACCAATTTAAGAGAGTTGCAAAAGCTACTTACGCGCTTGAAGACTTATCTTAAAGTGCAGTCTGATTAATTCGGATGTATAATACTTCTTGTGGCTAAATTAAAATTGTATTAAAAATGTCTATCAATCATTCCAAACACGCACTATTATTGCTGCAAATTCCTCGCACCAATGATAAAAAAGAACTCGCTGCCGAACAAATGTTTGCGGCTCTTCATGGTATCTTAAAACCTAAGCGAGAAGTGGTTAAGGGGCTCCAGGATCACATCAGTTTTGAAATTGCAGCCATAGGACAGCAGATTCGATTTTACGTATGGGTACCCCGTTCATTACAAGGGTTCGTTGAAGGCCAAATATATGCCCAGTATCCGACTGCGCAGATATCTGAACTTGAAGAAGACTACGCAAATAGAATGATGCCTCAAACAACTATTCATACTGCCGAACTCACGCTCATAGATAATGAGACAATACCGATAAAATCTTTCCCAAGTTTTGAAGTTGATCCGCTTGCCGCCATTACTGCAACTTTTTCAAAATTAGAACAACCCAATGAAGAAATGTGGGTTCAGGTTATTGTGCGACCAATTTCTGATGACTGGCACAAGCAAAGTTCACGAATTGCCAATAGGATCAAAAGTGGTAAAGGTATAAGGGGGTCTAACGGGATTTCTGCAGGATTCAACTACCTAGGACAAGCCTTAGGCGCTTTAGTTCGTCCCCCGTCAGAATCAGGTAAAATTTACGAACCTTCCGAGCGAGATAAGACAAGAATTGCGGCAATTGAAGAAAAAAGTCGAAAACTAGGGTATCAGGTTAAAATACGGATTGTTTACGCTGGCAATGATCAAGTAACTGCAAGAATGCGAATGCAGGCGATGGTTGGTACGTTCAAACAATTTAATACAACCAACCTTAATGGCTTTGAGAATAAGTTTCCGAGTTTTGACCCAAGTAAATTAGCTGATTATCATGCAAGAGCCTTTCACGATAGAGGTTTTATTCTAAATATTGAAGAGGTGGCCAGCCTGTACCACTTACCTCATACTACTGTCGAAACACCAAATATAGTATGGGCTACAACAAAAACTGCAGAACCACCCTCCACGCTTCCTTCATTTGGCCAGCATGATGAAAAAACCATAAGTCTCTACGGAACTACTAATTTCAGAGGAACAAAAACTATGTTTGGCCTGCTTAGGGCTGACAGGGGAAGGCATGTGTATGTTCTTGGCCAAACAGGCACAGGAAAATCGGGACTTCTTGAACTACTGACTCTTTCTGACATCTACTATGATCAGGGTTTTGCTGTTATAGATCCGCATGGCGATTATGCCTCTAACGTACTACAGTTTATTCCCGAAAGACGAATTAAAGATGTTATTTATTTCAATCCGGCGGATACTGAATTTCCAATGGGCTTTAACCCCCTTGAAGTATCTGATTCCGCAAGCAAGGGGCAGGTGAGCAGTGAGCTGGTCGGAGTACTAAAGCGAATGTTTGATTCATGGGGGCCGAGGCTTGAATACATCCTTCGCTTCACTATTCTCGCTTTACTAGATTACCCAAATGCTACTATGCTCGATATTACTCGAATGTTAACAGAAAAGAAATTTAGGGAAGAAGTTATTACGCACATTGATGACCCTATTGTTCGAAACTTCTGGGTAACAGAATTTGCAAGCTGGAATGAAAAATTCGCAAGTGAAGCGGTTGCTCCAGTGCTTAACAAGGTAGGTGCTTTTACTGCAAACCCTATTATTAGAAATATAATTGGACAGCCTAAGAGCACCTTCAATATCCGTAAAATAATGGACGAAGGAAAGATACTTATCGTAAATCTCTCAAGAGGTCTGATTGGTGAGGATAATGCTGCAATTTTAGGTGCCATGCTTGTAACCAAAATTCAACTTGCGGCTATGAGCCGCGCTGATATTCCTCGACTTGAGGATCGTAAACCATTCTATTTATATGTTGACGAATTCCAGAACTTTGCTACTGATAGCTTTGCAGTTATTTTAAGCGAAGCTCGTAAATACGCCCTTAATTTAACAATTGCGAATCAATACATATCTCAGATGGAAGACACTGTCAGAAGCGCTGTATTTGGCAACGTGGGTACAATTATAACGTTCAGGGTAAGCCCAGATGATAGCCCATTCTTAGTTAAATACTTCGAACCACAATTTGAAGCAAGTGATTTATCCAATTTTCATAATAGGAATTTCGTTACGAGCATGAGCATTAATGGTGAAAAAGCTGCGGCATTTTCGGGAACTACCTTAAATATCCCAGCTTCACAAGTAAATAATTCCTCAAAAATAATTGAATATTCTCGAAAAATGTTTTCGGCCGATAAGCCAACTGTGGAGGAAATGATTAGGGTCCAAACCCAAAAAAAATTAATCGAACCACAGAAACCAGCAATATCCCCGATTAACCAAAAAATTCCTGCAGCAATCACGGCGACGTTATTAGAAACTGTGACCGAAGGTTCCTCAGAGAAAATTAGCCCAGCTAAAAAGAGAAGATTGCGAAGAAAGAAACAGGCAATACTACAATCGGAAACTACATCCCAAACAACTGCTACAAAACCTGCGACCATAGTTTCAGACGAAACTACAGCAGTAGATGACACTATACTGCGACTTCGATAATCGTATCCACCAAAAATAGAACATTTTACGAACATAAAATAAATGATGATAACGGGACGACAAAGGTAATTAATAATTAATATGTTGGATGGTTAGTTTCTTTAGCAGAGGACTGAATAAGCGATCAGATAAATTAGCAGAACAAGTTATATTCATATGAGAGATGACCTATAGAAGGGCTTATTTGTCTGGTTCTAGAATGTCGCACAATATATCTTTTACGACATTAATTATACAAATAACCACGTTTGATAGTGCGTTACTAGCAGGGTATGTTTCACAAATATTTATATATTAAGGGGGCTACCGGTAGAAATTGATTATCACTACTATACCGTTCAGATCAGCTCAGCTTTTCTTTTTAACAAAAGTGCTATGTATATAGTTATCCACAGCTATATTTGCAATTTTGGTTCTTTTGTTGCTTTATTCACTTTTCCCCACCTCTTCCCCTTTTTTTTAAAATATTTGCTTTTTTAAGATATTGTTGGTGTTATATGGAAAGATTAGATATACCTACACAAATCTAATACGAACATTTTACGAACATAGTGTAGTGGGGGGTTACAGATAAAAAACTTTATCAGTAAGTCGAACATCAATATATTGTGACGGAGATTGTCCCAATTGTTTTAGTTTCAACTCGGTCGCCCGCAGTGACCCATATTGAGATAGGATACTCGTATCGAGAGAGAACTTAGCGTAGTACTGCTTCCCTGCTTCTTTTACATTTATTTCATAAGGATTATTGGTTAAAGAAAAGGTTGGAAAACTGTTCTCAGTACTGTATTGCGCGTTAAGTTGAAGTAAATCATTTGCTTCATCAGGAGAAAGCACTTGCTCCCCTGCTTTGTTGTTTAGCCCGGAGTTATTAATTATCCGTGGCAGCGATTGATACATTTTCAAGGCATCACCTACTGCTAGAAGTGCCTTACCAGATTGGCTGATGATATAATCTGGCGCACCTTTTTGCTCGAAAATCATAAAGGCCTTCCCCGTAACTATTGTTATGACAGGGTTATGACCTAGAAGCGAGGAACCAACTTTAATAGACGACGCCTCTGGGAAAAGTTCCGCTAATTTAGAAGAAACATCCTGAGACTGAAGTAAAAATTTTAGCCTGTTTCTTGCGTCGCTGGATAGTACTTGTTGGGCCAACTGTTGATATGATTTCAAAGATCTATATTGCACTCCATCAACCTTAATAACAGGATCGGAGCCAAGGAGTGAAGAATATATGCAGATAAAGAGCACAAAAATTATAACGACTGATCTCGTAATCTTACTTTTTGTAATTTTTAGTTTCGGCTTGATCCGCATTGATTCTGCTCTTCCACGGCTTCTTTCGAATGTATCCAATTGCTTACGAGAAGCTGAATAATACGAAATGACTTTTTCAGAATTCTGAGAATTATTTGGTCGGCGCCCCACCTCTTTTACCTTTTTTTTAAACATTTTTGTTAATGGCCTCCATTAAAACTCCTACGATATTCTTTGCGGCATGAGGCACCGCAAGTTTGCTTAAATTATGAGCCATTTTTATTCTTAAATTTTTATCATTTTCCAGCATTAAGATTTCATTAAGCAGAACTTTACCTTCTGATAATTCTAATTCTTTTTCGTCTACTAAAATTCCAGCATCATTTGCCTTAATCATTTCCGCATTCTTGGTTTGATGCCCACCTGTTAAAATCGGATTTGGTACTAATATTACACATTTTTGTTGAGCGCTTAATTCATGAATGCTGCTACCTGCTCGCGAAACAACTATATCTGAGGCTGCGGTTATCGTCTTTAAATCATTCGTATACGATAATACTAGAATTTTTTTTCTGATAGCTTCTTCGTATTTACTATATTCATCCTGGATATCTTTAAAATGAGCCTTACCAGTAACATGAATAATAATTCTTTCATTTGAACCAGCTAAATAGTCTTTTGCAATTTGCTGTACAGCATTATTTAAACGAAGTGCTCCCAGACTTCCTCCAATAAAAGAAACTACAAAATTAGTGTCCTTTAATCCAAGATGCTTTTTAGCATTAGTTTCACTTTCGGGTGTAACTGTAACAATATCTTCATTAATCGGGAGGCCGGTGCGGCGAATTGTTTTTCTGTCATACTTGTATGATTCTATGGGCATCGCAACAGCTTGCAATTTCGAGTACCTCGATAAAATTCTATTTGTAAGGCCAGGTACTGCATCAGAATCATGAGTCACAACAGGAATCCTCAATAATGCACCAGCTAGCCCAACTGGAAGTCCCACGAATCCACCCTTTACAAAAATAACATCTGGCCTCCAAAAGACGAGATGACCAATGCTTTGAATAAAGCCAAATAAAAATAGAAATAAATCACGTATATTTTTTAAAGTAATGCGTGGATCTTTTACGTACACCAGCTTACTTATCTTGTGATATCTTCTAAACTTACCAGCGAAGATTAAATAAGACTTTTCAAAATCTTTAGAGTTTTTAACAAGATTTCCGAAACTATCTCCATAATTTCCGATATATCGAATTGACGCACTAGGTTGCTCTTTTTTAAGCTCAGATGCTACTGCGAGTAATGGTGTAACGTGGCCGGCTGTTCCTCCGCCTGTCATCATGACTTTCATTCGAGCTCCTTTCGTCTTCGAATCCTTTTATATTCTGTCTAATATTCGTAACTGAAGATATCTGAAAAACAACTCCTACTGAAGCCATAGTAAAGATCATGCTAGTACCTCCATAACTGATAAAGGGTAACGGAATACCCTTGAGTGGTGCAAGCCCTATCATGGCACAAATATTAAAAGTAGCCTGGAAGGCAATCCAAGTAAATGCAGCCACGGCAACAAGTTGATATGCTCGATTAGGTGCATATTTTATGACACGAATTATTCGGAATAATAGTGCTGCAAAAATACTAAGCAATACCATACAGCCGATAAAGCCAAATTTTTCTGCAAAAATCGCAAAAATTGAATCATTAGTCGATTCAGGTAAATAGCCAAAATCTTGGACACTATTCCCAACTCCAAGACCCAATAGTCCCCCACTTCCAACTCCTACGAGAGCCTGGCATTCTTGATAGCCCGTCGACGAGCAATCTCTTTGAGGCTGCAAAAAATTAAGAAATCGATCTCTTCGATATGGAGTACTCGAAATCGCAATAATTATTAAAAATACTACTGCTAAAACCGTTATCATAAAACCTTTTATTTTAACGCCCGCAATAAAAAGCATGGCAAAAAGCATCATAAGTAACACTATGGTGGAGCCAAGATCTTTTTGAAGAAAAATTATCGTGATTGCATAAACCGCTACAATGGAAAGTTCTATTTTCATTTTTCGAATTGAAAAATGTTTATGTTCTTTAACAAAATTTGCTAAATAAAACCCACCTAAAATCATAAAAATAAATTTAACAAATTCAACTGGTTGAAAAGAAAGCATGCCAATCTGTAGCCACCTATTTCCAGTACCGCCAAAGATGATAGTGGCAACAATCATTAAGAAACTAATAATAATGAGATGTTTCTGGTATTTGAGAAAATTAAGTAATGGAAATTTAAAGGCTGCAAAAAAAGCGACGAGCCCGAGAAGCACATCAACAAATTGTCTTCCAACAAAATAATTAGCCGTAACATTTCCCCCTTCAGCAGCAAGGGCTGGGCCAATTGAGTAAATAAGAATAAGTCCTATCCCCATGAGAATCAAAACAAGAACGAGTATCCAATGATCGGGCCTATGTTTGCGCACTGGAAGCTCACCTACGCCATTCTGGCGGCGCTCAGTGCGCGAGATCATACAAATCCCCCAACTATTGCCAGTAGTATGCCTACGCTTGCGAAAACGGTTCCTAGAACCCAAAACCGCATAGTAACTTTAGTTTCTGGCCATCCTATTGCTTCATAATGATGATGGATAGGACTTATCCTGAAAATCTTTTTACCATTTCTAAGTTTCTTGGATAAAACCTGAAGTATTACAGACCCTGCTTCAGCAACAAATACGAACCCTATAACTGGTAATAAGAACAATGTATCAGTCATCATAGCAACAACTCCAAGAGTTGTACCTAGAGCAAAACTGCCTACATCCCCCATAAAAAAACGAGCGGGGAAAATATTAAACCAAATATATGATAATAGTGATCCTACGATAGTAAAGCAAAATGTCGCAAGTGCGTATTTTCCTTGGAACAAGGCGATTACGGAATATGCCGTAAAAGATGTGGCCAGAAGTCCCCCTGCCAAACCATCCAATCCATCGGAAATATTCACCGCGTTGGCAGTAGCAACAACAACCAACACAAAAATAGGAATTATAAGCCAGCCGACCATCAGCATTCCAGAACCGGGTAAATGAATAGAGTTAAATCCATCTTTTTGGTAGAACCACCACCCACTCACTGAGGCTACCGATGCTACAAGAAGTAATTTGATCTTGGATCGCAACCCAGCGACTCCTGAGCCATCCCCTTTAATATTAATGTAATCATCAAGTAATCCCACTAATCCAGCACCCAGGAGAGCAGCAAGCGGAAGCCAGGTTTGTCCTCTATCAAGATTGAATATGATGGTAACTACTGAAACGGCAACTACCATAATAAGTCCCGCCATTGTTGGTATATTTCTTCTATGCTTCTCACCATGTAATTTTTGTAGCTCAGTTGCTTTTTCACCAGTCAAGGTTGTTGTGCGCAGTTTTTTCCACCAACGATACCTATAGGCAATAGTAGTGTAAATTGGAGTTAATAGAATGCTAAAAGCAAAACCAAAAAAACCTAATATAAAAATGTGAACCAAGGATGAATGCTGGATTGATAAGAGTGTATTTGTCATAATTTTTTTGTATTTAGTGAGCTTTGCTTATTAATTAATTATACCATAATATCCTTTAGCTGGATTTTGGTTGTATGGGAAAATCGTCCAATATTTGATTACTTATAGTTGTCCATACTTTTGCCGCCGCTGCGCTTGCAAATCCTGACGTCTGAGGACCGTCCAGGCGAACCAGAATTATATACTTAGCATTATCGCCACCAATAAAACCAACGTAGGCACCATTATAGGCGTTGGTTTTATAGCCACCTTTGCCATCAGCCTGCTGGGCGGTACCACTCTTAGCGCCAATACTATACCCTGCTCTTGTTGCGCTTCTGTTATTGGCATTTAAAGAATTAATCATGAGCGCTCTAACTTCTTGACTTGCATTTGCAGAAACAACATTCGATTTCACTATTTGTGGCTTGAAGTTATAGACAACATTTCCATCAGAAGACTCTGATTGCACCAAAGATGGCATATAATAAGTTCCACCGTTAGTGAGGGCAGCATACGCAGCTGCTAATTGTATTGGAGTTACCGTAATCCCTTGGCCGAAAGACATATTAGCATAACGCAGATCGACTGCTTCGCCTGCATTAGGTTTATTCACGAAACCACTCGATTCACCGCCCTGTTCTATATTCGTAGGATTACCAAATTGATAATGATTAGTTAAATAATCATAAAAATTTTGTCGCGCTTTATCAGTTATTGGTCCATCATTAATACTCGAATAATCTGCTTGTTGCAGTTGCTGTGGTGTTGCTCCGAGGGTCTTTAGAACAAATACAGCCCCCACATTCAGTGATTTACTAATGACATCCTGAAGCGACATCATTTGTGGACCCCAATTAATAGAATTACTAATAGAAAACCCGTCTATTGTAACTGAGTTAGTATCTTTATATGTGGTGCTTGGACTAGCAGTACCCAAGGTGAATGCAGCACCCATGAGAAGAGGCTTCATTACCGAACCAGGCTCCCACGCATTTGACACAGCTAGATTTGAAAATACTGAGGGATCGCTAACGGTAGCAAAATTAGAAGGATCATACGTTGGAAAATCTGCCATAGCTTTAATCGCACCAGTGTTGGCATCCATAATAAGTGCGCTCCCCTGTGTTGCGCCGTCTTGCTGCACACCCTCTCGAAGCGCTCGCTCAACAATGTTTTGCATTGCAATATCCAAAGTGAGAGTTACATCTTTTGGAGTAATCTCTTTTTGCTTAACAACGGTATTTCCTAAAACAAGTGGTACTCCATTCACGTCTGTAACTTTATAAACTTCACCAGCTTGACCAGCTAGATCCTTATTGAGTGCTTGCTCTACCCCATATTGACCTTGCCCATCATCATTAACGAATCCTAAAACTTGTGAAGCAAGCTGTCCTTGGGGATATGTACGCTCATTCTTTTCCTGTAGAGTTATTCCAACTAAATTGAGCGACTTTATTTTATCTGCAGTTACCTGATCAACTTTTTTAGCAAGAACTGAATATTGTGTTTTAGATATCAGTAATTTTTTTAATGAATCGGGATTCATGTTCAGAATTGGGCTAAGTTTAGAAACAGCATCATCAGCATTCTTAATTATTGCAGGGTCTGCAATTACTGTATATTTGATGACATTTAAAACAGCTGGCACAGTGCCGCTTCCATCAGATAAATAGATAATACCTCTTGGTGATGAAGGGTTGAAAAGCCGTGAATGCTCTGACGACGCAGATTGCTGGTAATAATCATGTTTAATAATCTGAAGGTAAAATAATCTAGAAGTAAGAATAAAACCAGCAAGAATAAGGATCAATTTTAGCCAAATAATCCTATTAGAGCTATCAAATATAAAATTTGTTCTACTTTGCTTCATAAGTCTGTAGGTATTTACTACTTGAATAAAGTATAACCTAGTTTGTAACAGTCGCTGTCGGTATAACTGTCGGCATGGCTGTTGCAACGCTACTGTTTTGAATTTTATCTAGCCCTTGCTGCCTTGAGGCCTGAACTTGAAGACTTGCGTACTGTTCTTTGAGTTGTTGCTGTTGAGTAGTTAGATTATTAATAGTATAGCCAAGTGTATTTGTTTTGGTGACTTGTGTTAAATAAAGCAGCCCTAGTAAACAAATAATTAATAATACAGCTATTAAATTAGAGACAGGGCCTAGACCTGTCTTCATCACTCCTACAGTAACAACATTATGGTTGCGTTGATAGGCGCTCGTTTTATTTGTAGATATTTGTTTTCCGTATGTCATATTTTTCTCTTGAACCACTCACCTGTTTAGGGTGAGTGGTATTCGTTTGATTGCTTAAGGTGTTGCTGTTATAAAACAGAAACATGCACCTTATGAGCAACCGACCGACCAGTGATTTTGATTTTCATCGCTGGTCCTTTCTTTTATTTTTATTTTGCTGCGACTCGTAATTTTGCACTACGTGAACGCGGATTTAAAACTAATTCATTTTTGCTCGCAACTATGGCATGCTTGGAAACTATTTTGAATTCTGCATCGTAACGATTACCGCCAAACTCATTAAAATAGTTTTTAACGATGCGATCTTCTAGGCTGTGAAAACTTATAATACCAAGTCTTCCTCCCGGATTGAGTAAACTAAACCAAATAGGGAGCGCCTGCTCAAGCTGCAGTAACTCGTTATTTACTGCTATCCTTAAACCTTGAAAAGTTTTAGTTGCAGGATGTTTTTTGAGCCATTTACCAGATGTGCGAGCGATTATTGTTGCGAGTTCTTCTGTAGTCTTAAATGGCCTATTATCTACGATAATTTGCGCAATCTTATTTGCATGCGGTTCCTCACCATACACTTTTAAAATTTGCGCAATCTCTTCCTGGGTCCATTCGTTAACAATTGAAGCAGCTGTCAAAATTTGACGCTGGTCCATACGCATATCCAATGGTCCTGGGTTTTGAAAGCTAAAACCACGACTCGCTATGTCAAGGTGCGGTGATGATACGCCTAAATCTGCTAGTATAAGATCAAATTTTTTGCCTTTATCTTTAAGTTCTCGTGATGCTGTCAGAAAATCTGAGTGCAATACTTCTACTTTTTTATTGAAAAGATTATTAAGATGATCTACTGCCATTTGGTCTCTATCAACTAGTACACTTTCAGAAAAATTTTTAGTTACACTTAAAATTTCCCTACTGTGACCACCGTATCCGGCAGTTACATCTAGGTATGTTTCCCCTTTTTGAGGGTTAAGGTATTTAATAACTTCTTCTAGTAATACTGGTTTATGCATTTTGTTTTTATTTTTATTTTTGCAAGATCACCGATTCAGCAGTCAACTTTTTGTTTTTTTGTTGTTTTTGTTTTTGTTTGAAAATCAATCATTTAACTTGCGTTGCAAATTTAAAAAATTCGCCTAAAAGTTAAGGATCATTTTCTACTTAAGTTTTGAGAGACTTATGTGTGAGGTGGAGTTTTGGGAGGTGTTTTGTTGAGAAAGGTACAAGGGTTTTTAGCGTAGACCCCTCTACCTACGTGTTGACTACCGAATCGCTAACCTCGAGTCGGTGTTTAGTACTAAGTTGTTAAAGTAAGCAGACTACTGTGCACTTATTCGCCAATAACTTCCTGCTCTGACTGCAACGATATCTTTTTTAATACCTGCGTATTTCAGATGATGTAACTCAAGAGTGATTCTCCCTTGCTTTTCATCTAATACGCTTGTTGCTTTTCCTGATCTAAACTTCACATTGAGGTCTGCGACCTTTTCATCAAGAATGCTTCCAGAAAGCTCGGGTTCAACTTTCTTTTCCCATACCTGTTGTGAGTATAGATGCAGATATTTGCCAAAGCCGCGAGTGACGACTACACCGCTTTTGAACTCGCCTCGAACTTCGACTGGCATTGTCAGTCTTCGCTTATCGTCAAGCTTGCGTTCGAAGTAGTCTACGGTGGCCATTATTAAATCTGCTTAGTGGTTTTTTGTTTCTTTGTGGTGTTACCCACTTTTACCCACTGAAGAAAGGATACTACCCATAATTACCCACTGCAAGTACTTTGTGCACATTACGCCAAAGAAGATACAGAGTTATCCACAGTTTGTTCGTAAATCATTCTTTAAACGCTATTTGTAGGCTCTTTTTATGTACTTATCCACAATACTCTTGGAGGAGAGTATACTTATGACAACTTTGGAGATTTTCTTAGAATCGTGTCTAATTAAGGTGCGTTCAATTTTGTCATTTTTGTATTTTTTATGAATTTTAGTATCAAGAATATTCTCTCCGATAGCTGTATAAGTTTTTTTTGATAATTCTCTGTTATTGTAAGTCACCGGATATTCTTTTTCTTTTGCATATTGGCTTAGCATTGATGTTGAAGGTTTTTTTGTATTATATATTACATAATCGATACTTTTCTTTCCGATGAACCGCTCTATTTCGCTAGCGTACTCCGCTACGTCCCATCCATCAGTTTGGCCCGGCTTAGTCACAAGATTCGTAATCTGTATTTTTAAAGCTTTGGTTTTTGATAGCGCCTCGGACACCCCATCCACAATTAAAGCTGGAATTATGGAGCCATAGAAATTGCCCGGAGCTATAATGATGGCATCAGCATCCAAAATAGCTTTTTTAGCAGCTGGATTGATCCATGCGTGCGGGTGCAGCCGAAAATCTGGCTTACTTTTACCATTAAAAACACTGTTACCTATTTTATATTCACCCTTAATTTCTTTATTATCGTCTAACATAAATAAATGTGTGTTATCAAGAGTTATGGGTATAACCCTCCCTGTAATATTGAGAATTTTGGATGCGAGCGCAATCGCTTCACCAAAATCATCAGTCATCTTTTCTACAGCAGTTAAAAACAAGTTTCCAAAACTATGCCCATCCATTGAACCTTCGCCAAAGCGAAAATTAAATAACGAACGAATTTGCTCACTAGAATTTGATAGCGCTACCAAGCACTGTCTTACATCACCTGGTGGCAAAACACCATATTGGTCCCTAAGCACACCAGTGGATCCACCGTCGTCAGCCATAGTTACTAGTGCAGTTATTTCATTAGTAAAGTTTTTAAGCTCACTAAGCAGTGTGTAAGATCCTGTTCCACCTCCAATTACAACTATCTTTGGGTTTTTAAGATTTTTCTTCATATGTAGCTCTTGAATACTCTTTGAGTTCATCGGCCCACCATAAAGCACTTTTTCTGATTGTTCGTGCCATATCCTGTTCTCTATTGACGCTCACTAGTCCAAATTTAGGCCACCAACCAAATGCCCACTCAAAATTATCCAAAAGACTCCAGTGAAGATAGCCCTGAACATCAATATTTTGAGATTGCGCTGTTTTGATGGCTTTCATGGTTTCGCTTAACCACCACTGCCTGTATGTATCATGCTCATCTGCTAGTCCATTTTCTGTGATAATTATTGGCTTATTGGGAAAGCGTGCTTTAATTGTTTCCAGCAAAGGTAAAATTCCTTGAGGATTTAAATACCAGCCGAGGTCACTCACGGGACTACCAATGATTGTTTTTCTGAAACCTTTGTAATAATCAGTAAAATAATAATTAAAGCCAATGAAATCTTGGTAACTACTAATTCTATCTAACCACCACCAATTCCAGCAATATCGAATAATTCGAACTGATATTTCGTCTATAAAATTATGTGGACGAGAGGGTTGCACATTAATAAGATGTTGGGCTACACCTATTTTCATCTCAGGGTATTTTTTCTTAATGATTCTCCAGGCTACTTTATGCGCTTTAGCAAGATTGGCGTATACCCTGATTGCTGTAAAAATATTTTTTTTCTGGGGTGGCCAGAGTCCTTGCTGGTAGCTAAATATGGAATAAACATTTGGTTCATTTAACGTAATTATATAGTCGATATTTTCAAAAAGTTCAGTCGTTATTCGTTCCACGAAGCGCTCGAAGTATTTCAAATTTTTTCTTTTTTTAAATCCCCCTTTTTGAGAAAACCAAATTGGTACTGTCCAGTGCCAGATATTTAAAAGTGGTTCGATATTACGGCTTCGTAATTCATTAATATACTCTTTATAATGTTCAATTACTTGCTCGTCCCAGGTGTCTTCTCGGGGCTGTATTCGGGACCATTCAATTGTGAATCTAAACGCGTTAAGGTTTAATTTTTGAATAATATCGAAATCTTCCTTAAATCGATTGTAATGATCAACGCCTAACCCAGAAATATAATTATCCGGTGATTCAGCTCTGGATTTAATTTCTTTCCAATTCTTGAGTTGCTCAAGATTAGTAGCTGCGTTTTTAGCCGAATTCACCGCAGATTTTTTTTCCCACTCAGTCCATTGATTAACATTATTGCCCTCGACTTGATGGCTTGCTACACTGGCACCCCAAAAAAATTTCTGTGACTTCATTTATTATTACAACCCATTCAAAACAATTAAACTTTCTATGTGTGGTGTTCTGGGAAAAAAATTATAACCTTTGGCGAACTCTATATTAAATCCACCATCTACCAACAATTTTACATCCCTAGCTTGTGTACTCGGATTACACGATAAATAAATAATTTTCCTTGGTTTAGAACTTATCAACTTCTCAATGACATTGCTATGCAAGCCAGCTCGTGGTGGGTCGACAATAACTGTACTATCTTTTTTTATATAATCTATTGCGTCTTCTGACCGAGCTTTTAAGACTTCAACATTCTTGAGTTTTGCACTATTTATTTTAGCGATGCTTATGGACTCATCGTCACTATCAATTAATAGTAATTTTTTATCCGCAGCAACACTCAACCCAATACTTCCGACTCCTGAATAATAATCAATTATATCTAGGTCTTCTTTATCAATGTTACTTTTAATATCCAGAAGCGATTGTTCATAGACGGGAACGTTAACTTGAAAAAAAGATCGAGTTGTATAAAGGTACGCGCTATCAACTAAATCATCTGATAACATATCCTCGCCGTAGCTACCCAGCACTTCCGTAGCGACGGAGGCGGGGCTTTTTGGATTGGAAAAGATTACTTCTAAGCCTTGAACCTCGTTACTAAATTTTTCAAATTTATCAGAACAGCTAGGATCTTTCAGAAATAAACTAGCGAAAACTTCCTTATCTTGGGTTGAGCGAAAAATAACACTCTTGAGCATTCGAGCTTGAATTTGATTTTTATTTATAAAATTTATGAGTTTTTTTCCTGCATCGTTGATTTCAACAGAAGCAATATCAGATTCTAGAAGAACAATTTTCTGATGAGTACCTCGCTGATGCAACGCGAGACTTACTTTTTGCGTTTCTTTGTCAAACCAAAAGTTATATTCCATTTTATTTCTATAATGCGAGTCTTTGCTATTTTGGAAAAAATTGCTCCAATTAACCTCAAGTTTTGCACGATGAAATAAATCTTTTAAAATATCTTCCTTTAATTTTTCCTCGTAATCATAATCAACGATTTGCCAAGGGCTTGTTGACATAAAAGTAATAGGATCCTTCGGGACAATTCTTTTTGGATTAGCACTGATTACTTTTACTACTACGCCCTCACACCAATCTTTTTTATTTTTCGTAATCTCAATTTCAACTTTTTCATTATCGAGTGCCCCCCAAATGAAACATTTTTTTCCATCTTGAAGGGTTGCTAGAGCTTGCCCGCCGTAAACCATCTTTTCGGTGGTAACAATTATATTTTTATCCGCCATATTTACAAATCTTTTACAGCTAGCCTTTTTTGCTTAGTCGTATCCCTGTCCCTGACAGTTACAGTTCCGTCGGTTAGGGTATCGAAATCAATAACAACACACTTTGGTGTGCCAATTTCATCCTGTCTTCGATATCGTTTACCGATGTTGCCATTATCATCCCACATAACATTATGATATTTTTTTTGCAGAATTGTATAAATTTCTCTGGCTTTTTTTACAAGTTCGGGCTTGTTTTTTAAGAGTGGACTTACGCAAAATTTTACTGGTGCTAGTTCAGTTGGTAATTTTAAAAATATTCTTTTTTCTCCGTTAATCTCGTCTTCTGTATAGGCTTCAGCAAGTACTGCCATCATAACTCTTTCGACTCCAAAACTAGGCTCAATAACATGCGGAACGAATTTGTTATTACTTCCTTTTTGAATATATTCCATGGACTTACCAGTAGCCTTCTGAATATTCAAAAGATCAAAATCTGTTCTATAAGCAAGGCCCATCAACTCTTCTTTACCTATTGGAAAATCATATTCAAAATCTATTGTTCTTTTGCTGTAATGCGCCCTATCGCTATCAGGGACATCCAGCTCATGAATTTTTGCTTCATCAAGTCCAAGTGCTCTAAACCATTCATATATATCAGCTCTCCATTTTTCGAAAGATTTTTCCCAGTCATCGGGATGAACAAAATATTCTATCTCCATTTGCTCAAGCTCTCTCACTCTGAAAATAAAATCTCTAGGGCTAATTTCATTCCTGAATGCCTTGCCAATTTGCGCAACTCCAAAAGGCATGTCAGGATAAATTGTATCGACTATATTCTTATAATTGGTAAAAATACCCTGCGCAGTCTCAGGTCTTAAATAAGCTATAGAATCTTCACTATCAATTGGACCCACATTTGTTTTAAACATCATGTTAAACATTTTAGCTTTACCAAAGGTACCCAACTTGGAACAATTCGGGCATTTTGAAATATCTATTTTGTCTGCTCTAAATCGGGAATTACAGTTATTGCATTCAACAAGCGGATCAGTAAAAGTATCGACGTGCCCACTCGCCTTCCAAACCTTTGGATTCATTATAATAGCAGCATCTATACCAAAGACATCATCTCTGCCATCAACGAACATACGCCACCATAAATTAGTAATATTTCTTTTTAGAGATACCCCAAAAGGACCGTAATCATAAAACCCTGATATACCACCGTATACTTCACTGCCTTGATATATAAAACCTCTTCGCTTAGCGAGACTAACGATATCTTCAAGATTTGTTTTATTTTTTGTCATTAATTTATTATATGTTTAAAACTGATATTCTACAAAACTGTTTAGATATGGAGCGATTGTAGTCGCTAATTCGTCACCCCCTTTTACGAGCGCTAACCATTCCGGACCCTTTAGTAAAGCCAAACGTAGGTACTTAATGTGTGCTGATGCGAATTTTCCATCTGCTGCTAATCTGAAACCAGCCATCTCATATTCAAATGAATATCGGCCACTTTCTTCAAAACCTTTTTCGTCAATGGTTGCCTCTATGTTGATAGAGTGTCCGGTAACATTACTGAGCTGTACTGCCCACCAGACAGATACGGCTGCATTTGATAATTTTGGATTATCAAGTGCCTCAAAAAGTTGCTTTAAGAGATGAAAATACTCCATACCAGTTTCAGTGGTCGTGTATTTATTAATAAGTTTGAGACAGTTATATCCGAATTCAATTTTGGTTAAATCATTAAAAAAACTGTTGTATTGCTTGGTAAGCCTGGCTGCCGTGAGAGTGCCAAGATCACCCTTACCTTCAACAAACCCAATGTCACTCACAGAAAATAGCTCTATGCCACCAGCAAGTTTACTTTTCTCTTTTCTTGTCCCTTTCGCTATTAGACTTACTTTTCCAAAATCTCTCGTAAGCACGGTTAATATTCTGTCTGCTTCGGCATAATTAATTCGTGCCAAAATTACGCCTTGAGTATTTTTAGGAATTTTCATAATGAATTAAACTCACTGAATCAACGAGCCTATCAAGGCTAGTTGTGGCTTTATATAAATATTTATCAATACCTAGTTGTTTCCATATTCTTGAATTTAAATTGAGAGATGTCTTAGGGACGCTACTGTGTATGATTACTCTAATATTTGTCCAATCTTCATAACTTCTGAACTCATGGAGAAATTCAATACCACTATGACCAGAAAGCTGTAATTCTAATATAATCACTGAGGGCTTCAGCTCATCTATCATTGAAATAGCCTTTTGCGCAGTTTGGGCAATATAAGCATTTTTTCCAGTATTAAGCATGGCCTTTTGGTATACCTTAGCTAAAATTCCATCAGGTTCAATTATTAAAACATTCATGTTTTTACAATTAAAGAAAAGTTAATTGTCCCGACAGTGGTAAATAAAATCCAATTCCCTTTTGTTTTTTGTGCGCAAAGTTTTTAAGTTCGCTTCCTAGCGCTTCAACTAAATGATTTGAAATCATAAGACCAATTGCTGAATTATACATATCCTTAGGTGCTGAAGCTCGAGCGGCTTCACTCAATTGTCCTATCTTTCTTATGGATTCCATTTGAATATAACTGTCAGTTGAATAAACGCCAATCCTTTGCACATTTGGTGCTGTTTGTTGAGCAGCAATAACAAGGCGAGTTCTTTTTGAGCTATCTTGTTGAGCAGCAATATGGCTTGATGCCAAACCGAACAACGCACCCCTGACTGCCGCTTCATTGGCATAAATTGGTTCTAGTTTCTTTGAAGTATCAAGTTCAATCTCAACGTTGTATGCTTGAGCTAATTTGTATAAATCATGAGCTACATCTTGCGCAAGTGCCGAAGCAGATACACTTGTAAGTGGTAGCTCTGATTGCAGTGTATTCATAGCAAATATTGCATGATCTATCATCATAAGTGCATTTTTTGTTAGTAAAACTGTGTTTTGTTGTGCTGAATTATCCAAAGGAACTGTTTCTGCAATTGCTTTGATTTGCAAAAAACGCATCTGTAAATCATACAGTAACAATGAAATGTTGTTATCTTTTTCTAAATATATAGACGACATAAAATAATGTAGATTACTTAAACCTCAATAACCCCTATCTGTCTAGATTATAGCACGCGCTTATGGAGCAAAGGTAAGATTCGGGAGTATCGTAGCGTTGAAATCATCTAAAGCTGCCGCGTTTTCAGACCAAACTTCGATTGTTTTATCCCTCAAAGGTAGCACTACCATAGTGCCAGTTGATTTGGGTTGATTTGGGTCTATAGTACCCGTAACCATTGAACCAGTAACTGAAGGTACATTTTTAGGAATATAAGCCGTTATTTGTATATTTCCACCTGCTATCTGGCCAGTAAACTGATCCATAATTTGTGCATAAGGTGTGTTAATGACTTGCATTCGTAAACTAAATATATTTGCCTGATTGGCGACATCAGGTACGAAATTTGGATAGAAATACGCATTCACGGGATTAGAGCTTTGCTGTGATTCAACAATATACGCACTCCATGTTTTAGGATATACAATTTTCACTGAACCTGCTGCTGAGGGAGTGATATAAGTTTTATTGGGTGATTTTGCCTCAGTTTGATATTTCGTGTCATCTGCGGTTTGTGTTTGCTGTATGGCGTTATTTACTGCAGTGCTAATAAGTGCATCGACATTATTTTTATATTTATTCATTTTAGTAAAAGATAATAACCCAAAGATTAGTAAGCCCATAATAACAAGGCCTAAAACGGAGTAAATTATAATCGAAATCTTATTGCTTTTCTGTTGCGGCAATAAGGGTCCCCGAGGAACAGTATTTTGAGCCACGGGAGGGATGTAGGGCTGTTGAGCGATATTTTGAGGATTTGAATCTGGTTGCATTATTCTTATGCTATCATAAATTACTATTTATTTTTAAGAAATTTTTATATTTCAATATTGGTACAGAAAAAGTGCACCCTTTTTCTGTACGTATTTCTTTTTTGGTACCTTAAAGGCATAACTTACTAGTTTTAGAGGAACCTTTTTTTCTCTATTAAGAATTTTTTTATTTAATTTTTCCATATACCTATCAAGTAAAAATACATAAATCCCATTCGCGTCTGGAAATTCTTCTGTCCAAAAATTAGCCCATTTTATCGTGACAAATTTTCTTTGTGGCCAACATATTAACCTTGAAATTAGAACCAGTATTGGATTAAGCTCGTATCCTACGCAAAATACTTCTTTTTTTGCCATTTCCTTAAGCATTCTGCCGTCTCCTGAACCGAGCTCCAACAAGAGCTCACCTTTTTTTAAATCAAGTAACTCTATAGCTACCAGTTTCTCTTTTTTTAGAGTCGGCAGATATGGCGCACCAAAGAAAATAACAATAGAAAAACAAATCAATATAACTATTAAAATAGCTGCCAGCACTTATTCAGCAGCTCCGTTTTTGATAATAAGGTCGATAGATTTTTTCTTTACAGAAAGGTAAGCTTCTAATTCATCAATAATTTTTTTCGCTTGTTCATATTTTTCAATAGACTGTTCTATAGAAACGTGGTCACCCTCAAACCAACTCATTACTTCTTCTAGATCTCTCTTTTTTTGTGAGTAATCGAAATTATCTTTAGCCATAATCAATCCTTTCCAATCTTATTTATAGCTAGTATACGCGCTTCTATATCAGCATAGTGAGTACTGACTGTTATAGCGTCACTAACTTTAAGGGTTTCTACCTTTATGATTTTTCCCTCTTTTTTCACCAAACTGTAACCTCGCTTAAGTATATTGTTCGGATTATACGCAACAAAGAGATCCTTAAAATTCTCGACTTTTTGTTTTTCTATTTCAAAAATTATTCTTAAATTTCGTATCAAATTGAGCCTAACCTGATGAAGGTTATTTTCTTCTGCTTGCAAAGGTGCATTTAAATATTCCACTAGTAGCGTTTTAGATTGCTGTAAATACTTTCGCTCGAATTGAAGATCGGGAACCATTAATTCCGCGGCATTACTAGGAGTTGAAGCTCGTTTGTCCGCCGCAAGCTCCCCTAAACTTAAATTTATTTCATGTCCAATAGCCACAAGGGTTGGTATTCTACTGCTTGAAATTTTCCTCACCACTCGTTCGTCGTTAAATGCACTTAAATCATCCTCAGAACCACCTCCTCGAATAATGATAAGTGCATCTAGGTTACTATTTGATTCATTAAAGTAATCGATTGCTTGAACGATTTCCGCAGGAGCACCCTCCCCTTGCACTAACACATTACATACTTCAACTGTGATAAAAGGCCAACGCGCATTTAAAATTTTTATAAAATCAGCATAGGCTGCGGAATGCAATGACGTAATGAGCCCTATTCCTACAGGGGGATATTTAATCATCCTTTTTCGATCTTGCTTGAAGAGGCCTTCATTTTCGAGTTTCATTTTTAGCGCATCAAGTAGCTTCTTTATGGTGCCTTCACCACTTGGTGTAATTGTTTGAACGCTTATAGAAAAACCAAATTTATTGTGCAAATGTGGTCGACCAGTGACCTTAACCACCATTCCATTCTCAAGTGGCCCCGGCAAATGATAGATAGTCCCGAAAAAACTGACCTTTGACTCACTATCTATTACATCAAAATATAGCCATTTATTTTTACTAATTCTAAAATTAGAAATTTCACCTTCAATACAAACAATACCGAGCGCGTATTCGAGTGTTTGATTTGTAATCGCTACAAAATCACTAGGCGATAAAATCAATTCGGCTTGCATCACGATTTGGGACCTCTGCTTGCCCCTTCCTTAACGCTATTTGGTAATAAATAAATCCTATGGGTAAGAAAATTACTCCGGTTAAAATTCTATAAATCAGTGTTGCTGAGAGTGCTAGCGCCTTGGGAACTCCGGCTCCAGTTAGTGTACCTGTCATGAGTGCTTCGTATATCCCGATTCCTCCTGGCAAAATTGAGACTAAACCAGCGAAACTCGCGACAGCATAGGCTAGAATAACTGCCCCAGGATTAACTGGGTGTCCGAGCGCAACGTAGGCAAGATAAACAGTGCCAACTTCAGACACGTTCATTACAAGGGACCAGAAAAACGGTACTTTAAGTTTTCGCCAATCTTTAGCGATTATTGAATAATCTTTATTAAGCCCTTCAAAAAGTCGTTCTAGTCGCGATAGATCAATGGCGTTTTTTCCTTTTTTAAATGGACGGAAAATTCCGTTCAAGATTCTAGGTATAAATGCAGTAAACGTCTTAATTCTTTTCTTATCACTAATAACATAAGTGCCCACAAGAACTCCAAAAAGAGTCAGGAAAGTAATTGAGAGGCCTACGAAAAGCGCAACGCCGCTGTGACCTCTGCCGCTGCCAAAACTAAGAAAAAACATACCAATAAACAAAATTATGAGGAAAGATACAAACGTTAATGCAAACCGCATAACTTGTGCGAGGGTTGACCTCGATGACGCAATACCGTATTGCTTGAGCCGTAGAGATAAATAAGAAAAACCCACTACCCCACCACTAGGAAAAACCTGATTAATAAAATTAAGTTCAAGTGCAACTCGATACATAGATTTTCTAGATAATGTTTCGCCAGTTTGTTTAAAATAACTTCTGTAAAGTTCGGCAACTGAGTAGAAATTTAAAATTTGCATAGGTATCATGAGTAAAATTATCGATGCCTTGGCCCCGCTCATTTCTCTGAATCCATCAGTTATTTGTGGCCACGAAGTATAAATAACAAAGGCAAATGCCACGAATGTGACAATATTTACAATCAGTTTTAATCTACTATTCAACATATTGCTTGGACTTAGTATACATTATCCAGTTATAATAATTTAAACATGAATTCATTACTTTTCTTGGGACGACAACCCAATCTTGGCATTGCTGAACTTGAGTCAGTATATGGTGCAGAGCATTTAACCTTTATTTGGGATAAATTCGTGATATCAGATTTACCAAATAATTCTTTTGATTTGATGAGACTTGGTTCAGTGCTTAAAATTACCGAGATTATAGAAGAAATATCTCTAGCAAAAATTAAAGATTTAGATTTTACAATTACCAAGATAGTCTCTAAACATATCAAAGATAATGATATTTCTTCGAAATTTAACCTTGGCATTAGTTCTCACAACAGTGGCATGGATAAAAACGAATTAACAAAATTAGCTTTGACCGTAAAAAAAAATCTCAAAAAGGAAGCCTTCTCAATTAGAATTATCCCGAACAAATACGAGATAATCTCCACCGCACAGGTAATTCACAACGATTTGACCAACGCCATGAAAGGTCTTGAAATTGTTCTGGTACGAAAAAAAGATTCATTATTAATAGTAAAGACAACACAAGAACAAAATATTGAAGCATATGCAGCCAGAGACCAAGCGCGACCCTACAGGGATGCGTATGTGGGTATGCTACCTCCAAAACTTGCACAAACAATTATTAATTTTGCCGTGGGTAAAAAAGATTTAAAAAGCATAGAGATCCTAGATCCATTTTGCGG
>Ga0007859_1000010_pt1 | contig 51404 bp, 46 predicted proteins | sample CryBogCBH27Jul07_FD_71222 | JGI IMG/M metagenome (GOLD analysis project Ga0007859, IMG submission 71222) | Freshwater microbial communities from Crystal Bog, Wisconsin, USA - CBH27Jul07 | ecosystem: Environmental > Aquatic > Freshwater > Lake | place: Crystal Bog, Wisconsin, USA | collected...
AAGCAGGGGAGAGCATCGGTGGTGGGCGGCGAGTTGTTCGGTTTGTTGAAAAGCCTTCACAGGAAAAGGCTGAGGAATACCTTGCTACCGGCAATTTTCTTTGGAATTCCGGAATGTTTTGCTTCAAGGCGGGTGTGCTGCTTGAAGAAATGGCTCGTCATGCCCCCGAGGTGGTTGCAGCCTCTAAGGCGTGTTGGCAGGAAATCCGCAAGCGAGCCGAGATTTCCAGCACTATGTTCGAAATCCCTGCGGATCTTTTCGTTCAAGTGCCGGATATTTCCATCGACTATGCGGTGATGGAGCATTCCGAAAAGGTGGCCGTGGTTCCTGCAGATTTCGACTGGAACGACATCGGCTCCTGGTCCGCGCTCCGAGACCTTCATGCGCCCGACGAGGACAATAACCGCAGTAATGGCGAGTCCATTTTTGTCGAAACGCGCAATACGTTTGTCCAGTCTTCAGACCGTCTTATCGCTACGGTGGGTGTCGACGACCTGATGATTATCGATACCCCAGACGCGCTGCTTGTAGCCCATACCGAAAGGTCGCAAGAAGTGAAACAGGTAGTGCAGAGACTCAAGCTTGCAAACCATGATGCCTACAAGCTTCACCGGACCGTTTCAAGGCCCTGGGGGACTTATACCGTGCTGGAACATGGTCCCCGCTTCAAGATCAAGCGTATCGAAGTGCGACCGGGAAGAAGCCTCAGTCTTCAGATGCATCATCATCGAAGTGAACACTGGGTCGTGGTCAGCGGTATGGCGAAGGTGACAAATGGGGATAATGAACTTTTCATTAACACCAATGAATCCACCTACATTCCTGCCGGTCACAAGCATCGCCTGGAAAATCCGGGAATCGTCGACTTGGTCATGATCGAAGTCCAGAGCGGTGAGTATCTCGGAGAAGATGACATCGTTCGTTACGAAGACGCCTATGGGCGTTTCACCGGCGAAAAGGACTAAGCCTCATGGTCAGCATGAGCTATCCCGCGGGCAGCCTCGGGGCGACGCTTGATCATGTTCCGGTGGTCTTGGGTTTCGGAACCAGTGGGCGGCGTGGTCTTTTGAAAGACCTGACGCAACTCGAGGTCTATCTCAATGCCCTTGCCGAAATCGAGTACCTGAAAACACTCTCCCCAGAGGAGGGCGGTGTCCGGGCTGCTGAGGCCTTCTATTTTGCCGCGGATTTGAGGCCGAGTTCGACCCGGCTTGATGAGACGGGCCGGGGCGAACTGGCACAAGCTGTTTTCCAGGCGATCCATGATGCGGGTCTTGAACCCATTTATCTGGGGCAGATTCCCACCCCGGCGCTCACCGCTTTTGCGATCGGCAGAGGCAAGGGCAGCATCATGGTGACGGGTAGCCACATCCCATTCGATCGAAATGGCTACAAGACGAATACATCAGTCGGGGAGCTGCTCAAGCACCATGAGCAACCGATCTCCGCCTTTGTCACTGCGGTTCGGCAAAGACTCTATACCGCGCCTTATACGTCTTCTTTGTTTGATGCTTCCGGCATGTTCAAGGCTGGAAGTCGTTCATTGCCCGAGCCGGTCCTTGAGGCACGTCAAGAGTACCTTTCTAGGTATCTTGATTTCTTCGGACAGAACGCGCTTTTAGGTCTCAGCGTTCTGGTCTATCAGCATTCTGCCGTGGGACGGGACCTGGTGCCATCGATCCTTGAGGCCCTGGGTGCAAAGGTTCAGACGGCCGGGCGCAGCGAAGTCTTCGTGCCGATTGATACCGAGAATATTGATGCGGACTGCCTAGAGACCATTCAGCGGTTTCTCGATGAGGCCCGTCGGGAAGGTCATCGTTTCGATGCGGTGGTTTCTACCGATGGCGACAGCGATAGACCCTTGATTTTGGGCGTCAGCCCCGAAATCGGAAAGGCCCGTTTTTTTGGGGGGGATCTGGTCGGCATGGTGGCAGCAGATTTTCTGAAGCCCGATGCCGTAGTCGTTCCCATCAGTACCAACGATGCCATTGATCGCGGGTCTTTGGTTCCAGCCCTTGAACCCAAGACGCGCATTGGCTCTCCCTTTGTGATCCAGGGCATGCTGGACGCCCTTTCCAAGGGGCGGCGAAAAGTCGTGGGATGGGAGGCCAATGGAGGATTCTTGACCGGAAGTGAACTCGAAATGGGCGGCTCCACCCTGGCCCCTTTGCCCACTCGCGATGCCGTTCTTCCCATTCTGTCTGTTCTGGCAAGTTCGGTTGCGCAAGGGAAGAATCTGGAACAGTTGTTTTCTTCCTTGCCACCCCGTTTTAGCCGTGCTGCCCTCCTCAAGAACTTTTCGCGGGCAAAGAGCCAGGGGATTCTGAAGAAGCTGAGGCCGCTTTCTGAGGGACAGGTGAGGATCGGGTTTAACGAAGCGACGGCAAGTGCCCCGGAATTTCTGGGGCTTGTGGTGGTGCTTGCATCCTATTTCACCCCAGAGGAGGGCTTCGGCAGGGTCCTTGGGATTGATTACACCGATGGTGTTCGGATGTATTTCGACGGGGGTGATGTTGCCCACCTTCGGCCTTCCGGAAATGCCGATGAACTTCGGATTTATGCAGTCGCCGACTCACAGGAGCGAGCGGACCACATCGCGACACTGGGGATTCGTGAGCCTAACGGCATTTTGCGCTCTCTTGAAAGAGATTTCGCTTAGCATCGACGGTGATCTTTGTGCAGCCTAGCGGTCAAAAATCAAAACAATCGGGCAGAAGGGGAAAGTCCAGGCATCATTCGGGCCCCAAGCTAAGGGATCAGGGGCTTGCCCCCATGGCCTTTTCGGACAATCTTTCGAATGGTGGGGATTCGCCTGCGGGCTATCGCGTGGCCTGTACGGATATTTCCCTGGATCGTGTGGTCACCGTCAAGGTCGAGGATCTTGAACAATTGATCCTCAGCCATCGCCCGGATTGGTCAAAAATACGCTGGATCCATGTGCAAGGCACTTTGCCTGATCGGGTCCTTGAGGCCTTGGCGACCAAATACCATCTGCATCCGCTGGCTGTTGAGGATCTTTGCTCAGGGGACCAAAGGCCCAAAGTTGAGGATTTTCCAGAATCCGTGGAGGCACCGGGACGTCTCTTTATCGTGGCGCGGGAATTGGTGATGCGGGATGCGATTCTCCGAAGCAGTCAGATCAATCTCTTCCTCGGCCGAAATACACTTCTGACTTTTCAGGATCGATTGACCGACGCTCTAGATCCTGTCTACAAGCGACTGGAGTTTGATAGCACCCGTGCCCGCATGACGGATGCCAGTCTTCTCTGTCACGCGCTGCTCGATGCCGTGGTCAACAGTTACTTTCCCGTGCTAGAGCATTACTCCTTCTGGATAGACGAGATCGAGGAGGGGTTGTTGTCGGAGCCTTCCCCTGAACTGATTACCAAGGCCCACGCCGTTAAACGGGGTCTCCTGATGCTTCGGCGCACGATCTGGCCGATGCGCGAGGTCGTCTCGCAGTTGCAGCGAGATGGCCATGAATGCCTTTCACCGTCCAGCCAGTCCTATTTCCGGGATGTCTATGATCATTGTGTCCAGATCCTGGATCTTAATGAGACCTACCATGAAATCGCGGTGTCGCTGACTGAGACCTATATGTCAGTCATTTCCAATCGCATGAATGAGATCGTTAAGGTGCTGACGATGATCAGTACGATTTTTATTCCCCTCAGCTTCATCGCAGGGGTCTATGGGATGAATATGCCCATTCCCGAGAATGAATCAGAGTTAGCGTATCCCATCTTTTGGGGCGTCTGTCTGATCATCGCCATCGGCATGCTGATTTTTTTCAGAAGGAAAGGCTGGATCTAGCGAATATCGCCTTCAAGCTCGAGCAGACGTCGCAGCGTATTCAGGCTCCAGGCGGTTGCGGCAAGCGGGAGCTGGGCTTTTGAACCGGTGAGCGTATAGCGTTCGATCAGCCGGTGATGTTCTGAGGCCGCGAGCGTCCAGAATATGACCTTCTCCCTTTCCCCCGAAGCGCTCTCGCCGTCGGGATACCATCTTTCGATCACGACGCCCTCGCCAGGGTGCTTTCGGAGCAAATGATCGGCCTGACTCTCTAGTTCGTGGCGAATCACCGTTGCGTCCTCGATCGATAAGGGTGGATTGCTGGCTGGGTGAACTTCGCCCAACGCCAATGCGCCCTCCAGACTGAGGGTGCGGCTGAGGTTCCCCCCGGAAAGGCTTTCCTGCACCAGAATGCAGCGGTCCTGATTGCGCAAGGTACTCCCCACAAGGGCTGCCAGATTTTCATGGCCCTGATCGTCCCTTGCAATCTGAAACACGGCATCTTCGAGGAGGGTCGAGACCTTTGCGATCAAGGGTTCAGATTCTCCGGGCGAGAGCAGGCCCGAAAAAGTGATCTTCACCTCATTTTCTGTTCCTTTCGCCCTGAAACCCAGTCGAGCGCCTTCAGGAAGTGTCAGCGTTTTTAGCTTGTCCTGAAGCGTGGATTCCCCCATGCCGATGGTATGGAAAGTCAGGCGGCTCGGTCGAATCGCAGGAAAAGACTCGGATAATCGCGGGCTGATTCGATGTTCAAAGATCGCCATCATTTCGCGGGGAACCCCGGGCACAAAATGGAATTGGCAGAGGCCCTGTGTCATCGAAAATCCGGGTGCGGTACCCCAATCGTTGTCGAGGCGCTGAGCCCCTTCTGGCAGAAGGGCCTGACGCCGATTGATGTCCGCCATGGGTCGTCCTGACCGTTGAAACCAGCTTTCGATTTGTCGAAGTGCCTCAGGATCAGATTTCAGTGGTGCCGCGAAAGCCTTACTGGCTGCTTCTGCTGTCAAATCATCCACCGTGGGTCCGAGACCCCCAGAGGAAATACAGAGTTGGCTGCGACCCGCAATTTCACGAAGGGCACTGATCAGAGCATCCAGATCATCCCCAATGCAGGTATGGCGGACGACGTGAAAGCCCATGTCCACGAGTCTGCGGGAGAGCCAGGCGGTATTGGTGTTGATGACCGTCCCTTCGATGACCTCATCGCCCTGAGATAGGATTTCAACCGTAGGCCTTTTCACATGAACACCTCGTTTCAGAAGTCGGAGAATATAGCCGGGAGGAGCGATGAGAATCGGGTAACGCCCTCTATAATGCCAGAGACGCTTCGCCTAAGACGGATGAAGCATGCGGTGGTTCCAATTCCGAGGGGCTTCGCTTCCTCAATTTATTCTGACCGGTGTTACCCAATGAGCTCTCTTCTGTCCAACAAGCCCATCCCCTCCAATGAAAGACTGATCATGGCTCTTGATGTTCCCGATGTGGACTCTGCCAAGAAGTTGGTCGAGACACTGGGTGATGCGGTGGTGTTCTACAAGGTGGGTCTTGAGCTCTTCATGTCAGGGGGCTATTTTGAGCTGATTCGCTGGTTGAGCGAACGCGAAAAGCGGGTGTTTGCGGATCTCAAGTTTTTTGATGTCCCCGAAACCGTAGCTCGGGCCATTCGATCATTGAGTCAGCATGGGGTTGATTTTGCGACGATCCACGGCAACGATTCGATCATGGCGGCAGCGGCCAAGGAGAAGGGAAATCTCAAGGTACTGGCTGTCACGGTGCTCACCAGCCTCGATCAAGGCGACATGAGGGATCTCGGCTTCGACTGCGATGTACCGCAACTGGTGCTTTCACGAGCGCGCAGGGCACTGGAGCTGGGCTGTGATGGCGTCATCTCATCCGGGCTTGAGGTGCCGGCCCTTCGAAGAGAAGTCGATAACAAACTCTTGGTCGTCTCCCCTGGGATTCGTCCCGTGGAAAACCGCCCTCAGGATGATCAGAAACGGGTCGTATCTGTGCCCCAAGCCTTTGAAAACGGTGCTGACTACATTGTGGTGGGACGCCCGATTCGGGATGCGCAAAGCCCCCGTGAAGAAGCGCTTCGCGTGCAATCCCAGATCGCCGGCGTTTTTGGCGCCTGATCAGTTCGGCTGGAGTTCGATGGTGCCCTGAATCGTCATGGAGAGGGTCGTTTCGCCCGCCTCAATCTGAGGGGCAGAAGCTGCTTCAGCCGACATCGCGCGAAGCATGGGGCGCCCACTTCGAAACGGCGGTGGGTTGCTCCCGACTTCGATCTTGATAATCCGGTAGCGGTTTCGGCCGAGATCGTGGGTCACGCGTTCTGCACGGGTCTGAAAGGCCTTGAGGCCCTCGGAGATCAGCCGGTCCTCTGCCGATTTTCGGGTTTCCGGGGCCACCGCATAATCGATTCCGCCCAGTTTCAGTGTTTTTTGGAGTTCGCCCAGGAGGCGAGCGAGCCGCTCGGGTTGACGGGATTCCAGTCGAATCCCCTGCTGAACAACCCAACCTGAAGGTTTTTGATTCTGATAGCTAGGTTCGGTCTGGTATTCCTGAGTCTGTACACTGACCTCGGCGGTCTTCCGGACAGTTTCAAGCGCAACGGTAATCGCCCGATTCACCTCGGCGGTCCCGGCCTCAAGGCTCGGGCCTTCGCTTCGGGCGTAGAGATTGGCAATCAGGATATCTCTTGGGACCTGCGTTTCCGTGCTGGTCGAAAGGCTGATTTGATCGTATCCCCGCGACTCCTCGGCACTGGCGCCAAGGGTCGGACTGATCACGAGGGCTGTCGCCAGAAGACGACGGGTGAAAAGTTCAAAGCCGGCCATCCGTTGAGTCATCATTGATGGTCTCCGATGGGGCGAATTGGGCCCCGAGGGGGCCCAACACGTTGAAGTTACTGAAAAGAAACGGTCTTAAAACGGAATATCGTCGTCAAAGTCCATGTCATTATTGCTGCCGCTAGCCGCCGCCGGATAGCCTGCATCGGAAGCCTGCCCACGGGATTGATCAAAGTCGTTATTGCTGCGGCCGGGGGCTTGAGATGGAGGACGTCCCCCCATGGATTGACCTTCACCGCCAGCCCGGTCCAGCATCTGGAATTCCTGAGCGACGATTTCGGTCGTGTACTGATCCTGCCCGTTCTTGTCCTGCCATTTACGAGTCTGAATGCGACCCTCAAGATAGATTTTGCTACCCTTGCGGAGGTAGTCTCTGGCAATTTCAGCGGTCCGACCAAAGACCACAACGCGATGCCACTCGGTCCGCTCCTGAAGCTGACCTTGCTGGTCACGCCACGCTTCGCCCGTGGCGACCCTGAGATTGGCAATGCTGCTGCCGTTGGGGGAAGTTCTGACCTCAGGATCTGCGCCAAGGTTGCCCACCAGAATTACTTTGTTAACGCCACGCGCGGCCATCGGATTCTCCTGCGGTCGAAACGGAAAGGGATACAGTCATTCTACGCGAAGAGGGCCGCTTCCGTCCTTACGGTAAGCGGCCCTTTCATTTCAAACTCAAGCCTGTGCCACTCATGTTGGCACAGGTCGTAAGCGTGAGGATCAGGATTGAAGATCCTTGAGTACCTCTTCCAGCATCTTCTTGGCATCACCGAACAGCATGCGGTTGTTCTCCTTGTAGAACAAGGGGTTATCGACACCCGCATAGCCTGAGGCCATGGATCTTTTCATCACCACGGAGGTTTTGGCCTTCCAGACTTCAAGGACCGGCATTCCTGCAATCGGACTGTTCGGATCTTCTTGCGCACCCGGATTCACGATGTCGTTGGCCCCAATGACCATCGCGACATCCGTTTCCGGGAAGTCCTCATTGATTTCGTCCATTTCGAGCACGATGTCATAGGGAACCCGCGCCTCTGCCAGGAGCACGTTCATGTGTCCGGGCATGCGGCCGGCTACCGGGTGAATGGCGAACCTGACGTTGATGCCGCGATCGCGAAGCAGTCGGGTGATTTCTTGAACGGTGTGCTGGGCCTGAGCGACGGCCATGCCATAGCCTGGAATCAGGACCACATTGCGAGCGCTGCGGAGGAGCTCTGCCGTTTCTGCCGCACTGATGGGAACCACTTCCCCCTGAGGCTCTGAACCCGCCGCTGGCGCAGTACCACCGCTCGTTCCGAAGCCCCCGGCGATTACCGAGATGAAGTGGCGGTTCATGGCCTTACACATGATGTAGGAGAGGATGGCACCTGAGGAGCCGACCAATGCACCGGTCACAATCAAAAGGTCGTTGCTGAGCATGAATCCCGTGGCCGATGCCGCCCAGCCGGAATAGCTGTTTAGCATGGAAACGACGACCGGCATGTCGGCGCCACCAATGGCCATGACCATGTGAATGCCGAAAACCAGAGCCAGTCCGGTCATGATGTAAAGCGCGATGAGGCCCTCTTCATGGCCCTCGACGCCCAAGAAGCGAGATCCCACGTAGACCGCGGCAATCAGAAGGCCGAGATTGAGAAAGTGGCGTCCCGGAAGCAAAACCGGCTTACCGGTGATTTTTCCTGAAAGTTTGCCAAATGCAATCACGGAGCCTGAGAAGGTCACGGCACCGATGAGAATGCCGATGTAAATCTCCACTTCATGGATGGTCTTCTCGACGCCTGTCAGCGAAGAGGAGGGATCCAGATAGTTGGCGTAACCCACCAGAACGGCCGCAAGACCCACCAGGCTGTGCATCAGCGCCACGAGTTCCGGCATTTCGGTCATCTTGACCTTTTTGGCGGCAAAGATGCCGATGGATCCACCGATGGCGATACCAATCACCAGCGGCAAATACCCGGTTTCCGTCACCTTGGGGCCGAGAACCGTGGCCAGGATGGCAATGGTCATCCCGAGAATGCCGTAGAAATTGCCCTTACGCGCGGTTTCAGGGTTTGAAAGACCGCCGAGGCTCAGAATGAAAAGAATGGTCGCCGCGATATAGGAGACCGTAACAAGTCCTGTTGAAAACATGATGTCGTGCTCCTGAGACTATTTCCTGAACATGCTGAGCATTCTCTGGGTGACCCAGAAGCCGCCAGCCATGTTGACCGAGGTAAGAACCAGCGCGATCCCTGCGAGGACCGCAATCTCAGGGGATGAAATCTGGACCAAGGCGCCGATCGCAATGATGCTGGAAATCGCGTTAGTGACACTCATCAGCGGCGTATGCAGCGCCGGTGTGACATTCCAGATCACCATGTAGCCCACGAAACAAGCCAGAACAAAGACCGTGAAGTGCGCCATGAAGGTTGCGGGTGCCGTCGAGCCCACCCACCAGAACAAGAAGGCAATTCCCAGAATGCTTCCCGCACTTTTGAGCCACGCCGGAACCTTCGGTGCCGCCGCCACTGCCGCCACTTCGGCTGTTGCCTTGCTTGCCTCGGGCTTGGGTGCTGCCGAAACGGAAATCGGGGGTGGCGGCCAGGTGACCGAGCCTTCTTTCACGACCGTCGCACCGCGGATCATCTCGTCTTCCATGTTGATGGCAGCGATACCATCTTTGGTTTTGCAGAGTTCTTCGATCAGGCGGAGGAGGTTGGTGGCGTAAAGTGTTGATGACTGTCGGGACAGCCGGCTGGGAAGGTCCGTGTAGCCAATAATCGTGATGCCGTTGCGAACAACGATTTCACCCGGCTGGGTCCATTCACAGTTACCCCCTTGTTCTGCAGCCAGATCGACGATCACACTGCCGGGCTTCATCGTGGCGAGCATGTCAGCCGTAATGAGGCGGGGTGCGGGTTTACCTGGAATGAGCGCAGTGGTGATAATGATGTCCACCTCGCTGGCCTGTTTGGCATAAAGTTCACGTTGGGCTTTTTGATAGCCTTCGCTCATGACTTTGGCATAGCCACCGGCCGTGGAGCCTTCCTCCTGGTAATTCACCTCAACGAATTCGGCGCCCATGGAGCGAACCTGATCCTTGACCTCCGGCCGGGTATCGGACGCTCGAACGATCGCGCCCAATCCGTTGGCCGCACCAATGGCTGCAAGTCCGGCAACGCCGACGCCGATGATGAAGACCTTGGCGGGCGGGACCTTGCCGGCAGCGGTTATCTGGCCGGTGAAGAACCGACCAAAGGCGTGAGCGGCTTCAACCACCGCACGATAGCCTGCGATGTTGGCCATGGAGCTAAGAGCATCCAGTTTCTGGGCTCTTGAGATGCGGGGAACGCAGTCCATGCCCAAAACAGACGCCTTTCTCTCGGAGAGACGTTGCATGAGTTCGGGGTTCTGAGCCGGCCAGATGAAACTGACCAGCATGGCACCTTCCCGGAGCAGGGCGACTTCATCGACCGTACCGGATTGTCCCAGTGTCGGAGCGCGGACCTTCAGGATGATGTCAGAGCCGGACCAGAGGGCATCCTTGTCCAGGACAGAGCAACCGGCAGCGGTGTAGTCCTCGTCAGAAAAATTGGCCCCTTCGCCAGCGCCTTTTTCGACGGCTACTTCAAAGCCGAGTTTGATGAGTTTTTCGGCGACGTCGGGAACGGTCGCGACGCGCCTTTCTCCGGGGTGCGTCTCCTTGGGAACACCAATTCGCATGAACATTTCTCCTCGATATAATCTCGGCCATGCACATCCCTCAGGATGGGCTGCCCGTTGTTGTTTATATGTGAGGTTCGAGGCGAACGAACTCATGCCCTGTCTCTTTGACGTGATTCAGGAACGTGAGCACCAGCCAGAGCCTCGAATCCACACCGACCAGGATAGCCTCCATGTGCCTCCTGCGTCTCCGCTATCTAAATGAATTTGCTAACAGGGGTCAAGCTTCGCCACTCATAATGGGTTTGGCGCGCTCTACAGAATCCCGAAAATACGAATTTCAAGATGAAAAAACTTATTCAAGCCAATCAGTTGACCCGCTACTACGGGACCTATTGCGCCGTCCGGGAAGTGAGCTTCTCCCTGGTTCGGGGCGAGATTCTGGGTTTTTTGGGGCCGAATGGTGCTGGAAAAACGACCACAATGCAGATGATCTGCGGCAACTTGGCGCCTACGGCCGGTGAGATCAAGATCAATGGCATCGATATTCTGGATGAACCGAAAAAGGCCAAGCGTTCACTGGGATACCTTCCAGAACTCCCGCCGGTCTATCGGGACCTGACGGTCGATGAATACCTGGGTTACTGCGGGCGTCTCCATGGGCTTCAGGGTGCGGCTCAGCGCAAGGCTGTCGATGTCGCCAAGGGCCGAACCGGTCTGGGGGACGTTGGGCAGCGGCTGATCGGAAACCTCTCCAAAGGGTTTCAGCAGCGGGTGGGCATTGCTCAGGCGATTGTCCACATGCCCTTGGTCATTATTCTCGATGAGCCCACGGTCGGACTGGATCCGATCCAGATTCACGAGATTAGAGAGTTGATCCGCGATCTGGGACAGGAGCACGGGGTGATTCTCTCAACCCATATCCTTTCCGAGGTTCAGGCCGTGTGTAGTCACGTCCAGATCATCAACCGTGGCCAGTTGGTACTGAATACCAGCATTGAAGGGCTCGAACAGCAAATGCGTGCCTCCAGTCTGATCTTGGGACTGGGTGCAACCCCTGATGTCTCGAGCCTTCGGGGTATTGAATCCGTTCTCGATGTCGAAGATCTGGGAGAGGGACGCTATCGCGTCTTTCATCACCATCATGAAAACCCGGCCTCGGAGCTGGCTCGCCTTGCGATTCAGTCCGGCTGGCCACTTTTGGAATTGACGCCGGAGCGAAGAAGCATGGAGGAGATCTTCCTCGAGATCACCCAAACCGAACAGACGCCGAAGGAGGCTCTGGCATGATGGCTCTTGTGATTGCGGGACGGGAGTTCCGAAACCTTTTTCTTTCGCCACTGGCCTGGACCATGCTGGCCGTTCTTCAGTTCATTCTTTCGTTCATGTTCCTGGCCCAGCTGGATTACTACCTGATGCTGCAGCCACGCCTGGAGGGTCTGGATGATGCTCCGGGAGTGACCGATGCCATTGTGGCCCCGCTATTTGGAAATGCGGGCGTCATCCTGATGCTGGTCACGCCCCTTTTGACCATGCGTCTGGTCAGCGAGGAGCGCCGAAACCGAACCCTCAGCCTTCTTTTTACAGCTCCGATCTCGATGACTGAGATCATCGTTGGCAAATATCTCGGAGTACTGGCCTTCCTTTTTGTGGTCATCGGCATGCTGACGCTCATGCCTCTCTCTCTTTATCTTGGGGGTTCTCTGGATACCGGGAAACTGTTGGCCAACGTTCTGGCGCTGATCCTCTTGGTTTCCGCCTATGCCGCGGTGGGGCTTTTTATGTCCACGCTCTCCAATCATCCAACGGTTGCCGCGATTTCGAGCTTTGGTGCGATTCTTTTGCTCTGGATATTGGACTGGTCCAGCCAGTCGAGTGAGAAGGTCGGGGGCGTTTTTCAGTACCTTTCCATGCTGCGTCATTACGAGGGCCTGCTTCGGGGTCTCGTGAGCACGACCGATCTTTGCTATTTCGTCCTGTTCATCGCGCTTTTCCTGGTTCTCAGCATCCAGCGCCTCGATAACGATCGCCTGCAATCATGAAGATTTCAAAAAAAACACACCTCGAGATTCGTCTCCAGAATCTCGTTTTCACCCTGCTTTTTTTGATAGCCACCGGTTTGATGGGTTGGCTTTCGACGCAATATACGGCCCGCTTCGACTGGACCTATGGTCGTCAACACACTCTGTCAGATGCTAGTCGGAAGGTCCTGGATCTGATCGAAGGCAAGGTGCGTATTCTGGCGTTCGTCAGAGAAGGAAATGAGCTCCGCAAACCGGTTCGGGATGTCGTGGAACGCTACAACGTTTACCGGCCGGTCTTAGAGATTGAATTCGTCAATCCGGATACCAATCCGGACCGCGTTCGTGAACTTCAGATTCGTGTTGATGGCGAGGCGGTCGTTGAATATCAGGGACGAAGCGAAAAGCTCTCCGAAATCGATGAAACGACGCTGACCAGTGCACTCCAGCGCCTTGAAGCGCCTGAAAAAAGGCGCATGTTTTTTCTTCAGGGTCATGGCGAGCGCTCGCCTGAAGGCCGCGAGGCACATGACTTCAAGCAGTTTGCCGATGAGGTCAGTAAAAAAGGCATCAGTAGCGGTGTGGTGAACCTGGCGCTGGCAGGAAAGATTCCGGAGGAAACGGATGTTCTCGTGATCGCAGGCCCCAAAAGCACAGTCCTCCCGGGTGAAATGCGCCAGATTGAGGCCTTTGTCCAAAAGGGCGGAAGTCTATTGTGGCTGTTGGATCCGGGTGATCTTCACGGGATGACCTCTCTTTCGAATCTTCTCGGTTTCGATCTCCTGCCAGGAATCATTGTCGATGCCTCCACGCAAGTCTTGGGCATCGACGATCCGACCTTTGCCCTTGTGGTCGACTACCCTCCGCAATTGATCACTCAAGGCCTTCAGCAAATGACGATGTTCCCCACGGCCGCGGCCCTTCGGAACAAGGGCGAAGGGGCATTTGAGAAAGAGCCGCTTTTGGTTACGCTGGAGCGTTCTTGGACGGAGCTGGGTCCGATCAAAGACAAGATCAGTTTTGAAAAGGAAAAAGGCGAGACCCATGGTCCTTTGGAGTTGGGTTATGCCATGACGCGTCCGACCTCAGCCGAGCCCTCAAGAAAAGCTTCGGAAGGAGAGACGGATCGGTTAAAGGATCAACGCATTGTCGTGATCGGTGATGGCGACTTTCTTTCCAATCATTACCTTGGAAATGGGGGGAATCTCGAGCTGGGTGTTCGGATCGCGCAGTGGCTGACCCGGGCTGACAGCATGATTCAGATCCCGAAAGTCAAGACGCCGGATCGAAAGATCGACCTTTCATCTTTGCAGTCGGCCAGTATTGCCGTGATTTTCTTGATCCTTCTGCCGCTTCTGCTCCTTGGAACCGGTGCATGGATCTGGTACCGGCGTCGTAACCGGTGAGGGTCTGGAACATGCGCATTCGGGGCCGTTGGGGGATTAATATTTCCCTGTTCATGATTGTGCTGGTGCTCGGCATTCTGGCGGTGACGAGGCCAGGCAAAAAGGAGGGGCAGGTCAAGTCACCCTTATTGGCTTTGGATCTGGCTGCCTTGAAAACATTGACGCTCGAGAATGGGGAGCACATCGAATTTGAGCGAAAAGAGTCCGGCTGGCAATTGGTCCAGCCCTTTTCTGCCGCGGTCAATCAGGCGCGGGTGGAACAACTCCTCGCCATTGCATCGATCATTCCAGCGGCAGAATATCCTTTGCCGGAGCGTTCCCTTCAAAAGGGCTATGGACTTTCCGAACCCTTTGCAAGGCTCAATCTGGCGGGTGTCGTGCTGGATTTTGGTGGAACGGCGCCTCTGGATCATCGCCGTTATGTCCGGATGAATGAAAAGCTTTATCTGCTTGATGACAATTTCTCCCATCAATTGGCGTCGAAAGCCACAGATTTCGTCGACAAGAAATTGATTCCAGAAGAAGTGACTATCCGTGCTTTGAGCATGCCGGGACTCAAGCTTTCAAAGTCAGCAGAGGGGGTGTGGGCATCGACTCCCGTATTGCCAGTGGATCAGCTCCAGGACCTGATCATGCAATGGTCCACGGCGCGGGCCATAGAGGTCCGGCGGGGCGCACCGAAGGTGCTTGGAGAAAAGATCGAACTTGAAACCTCAAGGGGGCCCATCAGCTTCAGTATCTTTCAAAAGAAACCTGAGTTGATTCTGGGACGCGAGGATCTGGATCTGGTTTTCGTCATGACTGGGGAGACTGCGAGGGCACTTTTGAATCAGCCCCCGGTCTCTTCCTCACAAAATGCGACGGCCTTTCCGGAAGGGGCAGAACACCAGGGGGAAGGTTCAGAGCACGACGATCATGAAGGCCCTCACGCCGATGAATAGGGACATCCCTGAGCTTCTGAGAGAGGGTGTTTGTGCCTGAATTACCGGAGGTCGAGACCACGCTCCGGGGGATTTCTCCCTACGTCAGCCAAAGCCAAATCAAGCAGTTGATTGTCCGGGAATCGCGCCTGCGCTGGCCCATTCCAGAGGATCTGAGTCAACACCTTGAAGGCGCTACCATTGGCGTCCCTTGGCGGCGGGGAAAGTACCTTTTGCTTCCGATCGGCACGAGCGGGACGTTGATGATTCATCTGGGCATGTCAGGGAGCCTCAGGATCGTTGATCCTGACCTTGCTCCGAGGAAGCACGATCATGTTGATCTGGTTCTGGAGAGCGGGCGGGCCCTGAGGTTTCATGATCCCAGACGTTTCGGCTGCATTCTTTTTACGGAAACCCCCCGCGAGCACCCGTTGCTTCGCGATCTGGGTCCGGAACCCTTCGATACGGTATTCGATGGACGCTTTCTCTACCGGCAGTCCCGCAAGCGAAAAACCAGCGTCAAGGCCTTCATCATGGATAGTCACATGGTCGTGGGGGTCGGAAATATCTACGCCAGTGAGTCCTTGTTTGCTGCAGGAATCTCTCCCACACGGGCCGCCGGTAACATCTCGCTGGCTCGCTACGAGCGGCTAGCCCAGGCGATTCAGGGGGTTCTGTCCGCATCCATTGCGCAAGGCGGTACGACCTTGCGCGATTTCGTCAATGCGACGGGAAATCCGGGGTATTTTCGCCAGACGCTCAACGTCTATGAGCGTGAGGGCGAACTGTGCAGGGTCTGTGAAACGCCGGTAAAGATGGCCCGACAGGCGCAGCGGGCCACCTACTGGTGCCCGCATTGTCAGAGCTAGAGCGAGGGATCCAGCCCAGCTTTTTGGCGGAGTGTCCCCTTGATGGCCAGAGCGTCCGACAGGGCGATATCCAGCGTATCGGCGAGAAGGTTGAAGTGACCCATCTTTCGACCTGGCCTTGCCGAGGCTTTGCCGTAAAGATGCAGCATGAGTCCAGGATGCTTGAACAGATCAGTCCAGTCCGGCTCGCTGTTCCCCCAGACATCCCCCAGAAGATTGATCATGACAACGGGCGAAAGAAGACGGGTATCACTTGGTGGAAGGCCGCAGAGGGTTCGAACCTGCTGTTCAAACTGGCTCGTCACCGTCGCATCCAGCGTGTAGTGCCCGCTGTTGTGCGGCCGAGGCGCGATCTCGTTGATCAGGATGCGACCGTCATCCAGGATGAAGAGTTCGACCCCAAGGACTCCGACATAGTCGAGTGATTCGGCCAAAGAGAGCGCCATTTGTCTTGCTTTCTGGCTGGTCGCTTCATCAATGCGAGCCGGAACAATGCTGACATCAAGGATTCCCTGCTCATGCCGGTTTTCGGCAACCGGAAAGGTCGTCACAATCCCGGGAGAGGTCCTTGCAACCATCACCGAAACTTCGGTCTGAAGATTCAGCATCTTTTCGAGCACGCAGGGTTTTTCACCCAGGCTTCGAAAGGCTTCTCTGGCTTCATCCGCTGTCTTCACGCGAACTTGACCCTTGCCGTCATAACCCAATCGAGCCAGCTTCATAATTCCGGGAAGGCAGCCGGAGAGGTCTTGATCGAGATCTATGGCGGATTCGATCGGGAGGTAGGGGGCTACATCGAGTCCTGAGGCTTCGATGTAGCGTTTTTCCTGGATCCGATCCTGCGCAATGGAAACGGCTTCGGCTGACGGGGAAACTCGGGTGGATTGAGCCAGAAATTCCAAAGAGGCGGCCGGTACGTTTTCAAATTCGGTCGTGACGGCCTGGCAGGTTCGGGCCATTTCCTTGAGAGCCTTTGCATCGTCATAGGATGCGCAAAGGTGGACGTCGGCCAAGGTACTGGCCGGGCAACCTGCCTCAGGCTCGAGAACCGTTACCCGGTATCCCATGGTCTTGGCAGCGATAGTGAACATGCGTCCGAGCTGGCCTCCACCGATGATGCCCAGCATGGCAGGAGGCAGGATGGGAGTGGTCATGGTCAAATCCGGAGAGTGCGTTGAACAGGTCCTTAAAGGACGTCAGGGAGCTTGGCGCTGAGGACGGTTGCCGTTTGTTCCGCTCTAAAGCGTTCCAGACGGGCGCGAACAGCCTCATCCTGATTGGCGAGCATGGCCGCACCAAAAAGGGCAGCATTGACCGCACCGGCTTCGCCAATGGCGAAAGTCGCAACCGGTATTCCCTTGGGCATCTGCACGATGGAGAACAGGGAATCCTTGCCTTTCAGATATTTGCTCGGGACAGGAACGCCGAGGACGGGAACCGCTGTTTTTGCTGCGAGCATTCCCGGGAGGTGTGCGGCACCACCGGCACCGGCAATGATGCACTGAAGGCCTCGCTCACGCGCGGATTCGGCATAAGCAAACAGGAGGTCAGGGGTTCGGTGCGCCGAGACGACCCGTGTTTCGTAGGAGATGCCTAGATCAACCAGCTGCCGGGCGGCATGTTGCATGACTTCCCAGTCGCTGGTGCTCCCCATCACAATGCCGATCTGAACCATTCAGGGATTCCAATGAAAAAAACTCCCATTATAGCAAAGAGGTCATTGGCGGCTCCGGCTCTGGGGCGGGGAGGTCTTAACCCCAGGGTCTGAGCGGTTCTTCCTTCAAATCTATGGGTTGCTGGCCTGCGCCGCCAAGGGCTTTAAAGAGGGCAATAAGGCGAATGCCCCGGGTGGTCTCAGACTGGATTAGTCGGATACGTTCCCGGTTCAGATCGATTTCTTGAGTCAAAACGTCCTGAAGCGTTTCAAGTCCATTTTGGAAACGAACCTCCTCCATTTGGTGGGTTTCCTCCAGGTGAGCGACAGACTTTTTGAGGTGCCCTGTTCGCTGTTCTTCCTTGAGGAATTCCGAAAGCGCTACTTCGGTTTCATGGAGCGCTGCAAGGACCGTTTTCTCATACTGGAGATAAGCCTCATTTTGTCGTGCTTCTGCGAGATTGATGCCGGCGCGGATCTGGCCAAAGTTGAAGATCGGCTGGGAAACGCTTGCTGCGGTGGCCCATGCAAATGAGCTCGATCGGAAGAGATTCTCAAGGTCCGAATTTCGAAGACCGAGAAAGGCCGCAATCGATATCTTGGGAAATAGCTCAGCGATGGCTGCACCCTGGGTGGCGGTGGCGCTCTCCAGTTCAAACTCGGCAGATCTTATGTCAGGTCGAAGCCGAAGCGCGTCCGCTGGCTGCGTCAAAAGGCGGCGTTCATCACTTTTGGGCACGGTCCGGGAAGAGGCAAGTCGTACCTTGAGGGCGTCCGGTTTTCGGCCAATCAATTCTTCAAGTTTGTGCCGCGTGGTACTGAGCTCGGATTCGACTGATCGGAGTTCCGACTGTGTGGATTCCACGAGGGCTCGAACCTGCTCTGCTTCATCCTTTGGGGCCAGTCCATTCTCAATGCGATGCTCCGCCAGCAGGACATTTTGCTTGAGCAGTTTCAACGTGTTTTCAAGCAGCAGGGCCTCTTGTTGAAGCCCGCAATAGGTCAAGTATTGTCTTCCGATTTCAGCAGAAAGGATCACAAAGGCCTCGCGCGATTCCTCGGCGGAAGCGGCCGTTTGCGCTCTGGCGGCTTCGAGCTTGCGATGAAGTCTTCCGAAGAGATCGATTTCCCAGATGGCGTCGAAACCTGAAAGGAAATAGTTGAAATTGTTGCCGCGAGGCAGGGTGAACGGGAGGAGGTTGGAGATTCGGGCGACATCCCCAACGGCGCCGATGCGGGGAAAAAGAGCTGCACGGTTGGCATTTTGTTCAGAGCGCGCCTGATCGATTTTTGTCATTGCGATACGTAAGTCGAAATTCTGTGCGCGAGCGTCTTCGATCAGACGGTCCAATTCGGGATCATTGAAACTTTTCCACCAGAGGCCCAGAACGGTCTCATCCGCGCGTTTAAGCTGGGCATCAGGGTCCCTGGCAGCGGACCAGCGATCCGGCAACACTGGATCGGGTTTTCTAAAGTCAGGTCCGACTGTGCATCCAGCAAGGAGAAGAAGACTCAAGGACAGGGCCAGACGGTGGGGGCAAATGATGATCACTGGAGACGGCTCCGAACAAAGAGTGTCGAGGCGGAAAGGGTCACCGTGGCAATGATCGCCAAGGGCCAGGCATTCATGAAGATATCCGAGATCGGCAATGCCTTCAGGAAACTGCCTTGGACAATGATGAGATAGTGTTTCAGCGGAATGGCTTGAGCCACCCACTGAAGAACTTCTGGCATGTTCTCGACGGGCGTCGCAAATCCTGAAAGCAGAACAGCAGGAACGCCGACCGTGAAGGTGCCAAGAATCGCCTGCTGCTGGGTCGAGCAAATGGACGAAATCATCAGGCCTATGCCTACGATGGAAACGATGAAGAGCAAAAGGCAGCCCAAAAGAACCAGAATCGATCCATGGAAGGGAATCCCAAAAAGAAAGATGCCCGCACTCAGCATCATGATGCCCAGCAATAGCCCCATCAAAACCGCCGGAACAATTTTCGCGAAAATGATCTCGCTAGGTGTACAGGGCGAAACCAGTAATTGATCAAAGGTCCCAAGCTCCCGCTCTCGCGCAATGGACAGAGCGGCAATCATCAGCGTGACAAACATGACCAGCGTTCCCCCAAGGCTTGGGACGATGAACCACTGGTAGGTCAGGTTGGGATTAAACCAGTGCCGAAGAGCGACTCTCTCCGGAATCAGCCCCTGACTGAAACCCATTTCCCGGTTGATTTCGGCAAGCACCATCTGCATGTAGCCAAAGGTGATCTGGGCTGCATTCGCTTTACGGCCATCGAGCAGTGTCTGCACAGAGGCCGCTTCATGACTTCCGATGCGACGAGAAAAGTCCGGTGGGATATGGAGTGCCGCAATGACCTTCCCACGGGCAACCAGATCCTCAATGTCAGGTTGATTTTGGGCCGTGGTGACCGAATTGACGAAGTAAGCATGGGAGAGTCTTTGCGTGACCTCATAACCCCATCGCCCGGAATCTTCGTTCAAGACGGCAATATCGATGTGTTTCACCTCAAGGGTGGCGGCGAAAGAAAAAATCAGAAGCTGCATGAGGGGAGGGCCAATCAGGATCACGCGGCTTCTCGGATCTCGAAGGATGCTGAGGAGCTCCTTGATGATCTGGGCGCGGATTCTTGGCGAGAGCAGGCGCTGAATCATATGTCCAGGCTCTTTCGGGTTTTGCGATGAACCAGAAGGAAGAACACGAACCCAATCAGGAGCATGGCTCCCATATTGGGAAGAAAGACATTCCACACATCGCCGGCCAGAAAGAGGGTCTGGAGCGAGTCCACAAAGTATCTCGCAGGAATGACATGGGTGAGGGCCCGAAGCGGTAGAGGCATGGAGCTGATCTGATAAAGGAACCCGGACAGCAAGAAGGCGGGGAGGAATCCTGAAAAAAGAGCGACTTGTGAGGCGATGAACTGGTTTTTGGACGCCGTCGAGATCAAAAGTCCCTGTCCTAATGCCGGAAACAGAAAGGCCGAGGTGGTAAGAAGGAGCGCTGACCAGGATCCTCGCATGGGAACATCAAAAACGCTGATGGCCAGCAAAGTCGCCACGATGGTGGCTCCAAGCCCTAAAAAGAAATACGGGATCAGCTTGCCAATGATGATGTCCGTTACGCTGGCGGGTGTCGAGAAAATGGCTTCCATCGTCCCGCGCTCCCATTCGCGGGCAATCACTAATGCGGTGAGTAGCGTTCCAATGATCGTCATCACGACGGCAATGGCTCCAGGTATGAGAAAGCGATGGCTTTCAATTTCGGGATTGAACCGATAGCGGGGGATCAACTGCGCGCCCGTTGCTGGCTCATGGCTCAATTCTTCGGCCCAACTGGCGAAGACCCCCTGAGCGTAATTGGCCACAAAACTGGCTGTGTTGGGCTGGGTGCCGTCCGTAATGACCTGAATGGCAGGCTGGATTTCACGAGAGGAGAGGCGTTGGTCAAAGTCCTGCGGAATAACGACATAGCCTCGGATATGACCTGCGACCAATTCATCGACGACATCCTTCGGTTTTCGTGCCGGGTGAACGACGAAGGAAATTGACCCACTGAAGGCACCCGCCAAGGACTCCGCCTTGGCACTTTGCGATTCGAGAATCAAGCCGATGGGGACTTTTTTTAGATCCAGTGATACGGCGTAGGCGAACAGAAATAAGAGGATCACCGGGAGCAGGAAAGCGATCATGAAAACGGAAGGATCCCTCAGGATCTGCCGTGTCTCCTTGATGGCGAGCGCCTTGATTTTTGCGCTGTGGATCATGTCTGGTGGCCGATTTGATCGTGATCATGCGCCTCGATGAGGCGAATGAAACACTCTTCCATACTGGGCAGCGGGCCCTCGGGCAGACGGGCTTGGGTCTTGAGGTTGTCCGGTGTATCCAATGCAATCATTCGGGCCTGATACATCAGGGCGACTCGATCGCAATATTCCGCTTCGTCCATGAAATGGGTGGTGACCAGAACCGTCACGCCTTTTTGGACCATGCCGTTGATATGCGTCCAAAATTCCCGACGAGTAATCGGGTCGACACCCGAGGTGGGTTCATCCAAAAACAGGACCGGGGGGTTGTGCATCACCGCACAGGCAAGCGCGAGTCGTTGCCTGAAACCGAGTGGCAGGGCGTTGGGTTCATCATCAAGATACTTTTCAAGGTGAAAGATGTCGACCATCTCCTCGATTTTCTGGCGCCGTTTTGAGCCATCGAGACCATAGACGCCGGCTGAGAATTCAAGATTCTGGCGAACCGAAAGGAGCCCATACAGGGAAAACTTCTGGGCCATGTACCCGAGCTGGCTTTTTGCCGCACTGGTTGCTGTTCTGAGGTTGAGCCCCGCCACTAGAGCTTCACCTTCCGTCGGGTGGAGGAGTCCACACAGCATCTTGAAGGTTGTCGATTTGCCGGCCCCATTCGGTCCCAGGAGGCCGAATATTTCCCCCTGCTGGACGTTGAAGCTGACTTGATCGGTGGCTTTGAAAGTACCGAAGCGCTTGGTCAGATTTCGGCACTCCACGGCGTTCAGATTGAGTGTTTCGACGCTTTTCATTCTTTGCGCTAGCGCCGAGATTCCGCCAGGCCCGCCACCCAGAAGATCAATGAAGCCATCTTCAAAACGGGGGGGCACAGGAGAGAGGGCTCCTGAGACCTCTTTTGAAAGTTGTTCCAGAGTCTCAGTCGTTGCATCACGACGGAGGACCAGACGGAGGGCATCACCCTGAATAACTCCATCACAGACACTATCGAGCTCAAGGGCTCGGGTCAGGACCTGGCGACGATCACCATGAATGTCTTGGAGGAGGAGAGTGCGATGATTCAGCGAGTCAGTCAAAGTGGCGGGTTGGCCTTCAAAGGCCACGCGACCCTCATCCAAAAGAATGACACGGTCGCATTTCTCGGCTTCATCCAGATAGGCGGTGGCCCAGATGACGGCAATGCCGTCTTCGGTCAACGCCTGGACCATCCGCCAGAGATCTTGCCGGCTGACAGGGTCCACACCGACACCGGGTTCATCCAGCAACAGAACCTTGGGAGATGAAATCATGGCGCAGGCCAGTCCCAGCTTCTGCTTCATGCCACCAGAAAGTTGTCCGGCCAGTCGGTCTGAAAAAGCCGCGAGACGCGTAAAGTCCAGCAAACGACTGAAAGTGGCTTCACGTTGCCGGGGGGCGAGATTCTGAAGCTCGGCGTAAAGCCTTAAATTCTCCGTGATCGAGAGGTCCTCGTAGAGTCCGAACCTTTGGGGCATATAGCCAATGAGTTCCGGGATCTTTTCAGCATGTCTCTGCGTATCAAGACCCATGATACGGACGGTACCCGAGCTGGGTGCCATCAGTCCCGCCATCAGCCGCATGAGTGTCGTTTTACCGGCACCATCCGGACCGACCAGACCGGTCAACTGACCGGGATAGAAGGCGGTCGTGAGTTGACGGATCGCCACTTGATCACCAAATGATTTGATCAGTGCCTCAAGACTGACTGAAGCGTCCAAGGTCGCCTTGGCGGACATCGGCATCGGCGCTAGGGATTTTCGTGCGTTGTGATAGTCACCGGCATGCCCTGACGTAAACCCTCGTCGGCATCGGTGACGGTGATTCGAACCCGATAGACCAGGTCAGTCCGAAGATCAGTCGTTTCCACGGTTTTGGGGGTGAATTCTGCTCTCGCTGAGACGAATCCGATGGTCCCCTGATAAGTCTTTGAGCAGGAATCGCAGTTGACTGTGACCTGGGTCCCCGGGATCGCCTTGGTCAGCTCGGTCTCACTGACATAGGCCCTGAGATAGACCGGGTTCTTTAAAGAAAGACTGTAAACCGGCGAGCTGGGGCCCACCATACTGCCCGGCTCGCGAATCCGAGACTGGATAATCGCGTCAGCTGGGGCTGAAATACGGGTATCGGAGAGAGCCGTCCTCGCTTCCTCAAGGGCTGCCTTGGTGCCCGCCAGTTGGGCAGTGGCTGCAGCAATGTCCTCTTGGCGGCTCCCTTCTCGCTTGAGGCTAAGATCCTGGCGGGCAGCGCCCAATTGCGCTCTGGCCTGATCACGCGCTGTCCGGGCCTGATCCAGAGTTTGGCGGGTTGTCGCACCGGAGGAGACGGAAGACTTCTGGCGCTCAAATTCGCTGATTGCGAAGGCCAGAGCCGCTTCTGTTTCACGGACAGACTCTTCTGCCTGAGCGATCTCCTGATTTCTAAAGCCATGCTGAAGCTTTTCAAGCAGTGCGATGGCCTCCTCATATTGAGCCTGCGCCTGATCCAGTCGCTCCTGAAAGGGTTCGCTATCGAGTTCAGCCAAAAGCGTTCCTGCCGTTACACGTTCGCCCTCCTCAAAGTTCATGATGGTGAGCCGTCCGGATTGCCGAAAGGCCATTTCAACTTCCCGGATATCGACGTTTCCGAAGAGCGTGAGGGATGTGGCGGAGGTCTGGAAAAGGCGATACCCGATGATCACTGAAAGAACTAAAGCAGCAACAATCACGGAAATGGCGATAGGGCGAGGGAGGCGAATCACGGCGTAAATGCTCTTAAGTGATTGAACGGGGTAGCTCTGCAAGACATCGTTTGTACCCAATTGAATGGGGTGATCACACCGAGCATCGTATGACAAATAATGAGCCCAGGGGTATGAACTGAATTGGAAAACGGAAAACAAAAAATCAGAGGATGGGCTCTGGTTCTGTTCCTCGCCTAGCACCCCAAGAGGAGGCTTTAATCTTTTTGCACGAGATTAAAACGATCGGCCAGATAACGTTTCCTGAAGCGAAAGATTTCAAGCAGCCTGCCCCGAATGAAGACCCAATGAATCAGGGTGCCAAAAACGCTCCAGGGCATCACATAGTGCACTTCATCTTCCATGATGATGCCTCCTTCAACGGCTTTAAAACGATGTTCGTGGTACCAAAAGGGAAAGGGCCCTATGCGCTGTTCATCCACAAAGCGGGCCAGAGCTTCGACATGCTTGATCTCAGTGAGCCAGCGCATCGGAATGCCGAAAACGGCCCGTATGCGGTATTCGATCATGAGTCCGGAATGAACGACATCTGGAACTTCACTCAGGATTTTGAAATTCAGAAAAGGGGGCGTCATGGCTTCCAGGTTCTTGGGGGTCGCAAAGAAGGACCACGCCTCATCGAGCGTGATGGGAAGAAACTGGGATTGATGAATGCGGTGAATTTTCAAGGGCTTTTCCTTTCAACGGCGAACTTTGGTTCAGAGCGCCACTCTTATTGACTGTCAGGGACTCAAAAGAGACACACCATGGAATCCTACGCTTTGACCGTTTTTTTTGACGGTGGTTGCCCGCTATGTCGAAGAGAAATCGAACACTACCGAAAGTTGAAGGCTAGAAAACCGATCCAGTGGATTGATATTACGCAGCCTCATGCACCCCTCGCTGACTATGGTGTTGAGCAAGACTCGGCTATGCGCCGATTCCATGTACTTGATGACCATGGCCGCTTCCATATTGGGGCCCATGGATTCGTCACCTTGTGGGCGCAGTTGCCGTACTACCGCTATCTTGCCTCTCTGGTGCGCACTCTATCCGTAGTGCCTCTTCTGGATCAGGTTTACGCTCGATTTGCCGACTGGCACTTTGGCCGTCGGTGCAGGGATGGCCTCTGCACTCCGGTCAGGGGAGATGAGAGCGTTTGAAAACAGCGATTGTTTGGTTTCGACGCGACCTTCGCATGGATGACAACCCGGCTCTGGCCGCTGCGGTTGAAGCATTCGATCGCATCATCCCACTCTATATTCACGACCATCTTCCGAATGACCCTTGGGGCGAGGGCAGCGCATCAAGGTGGTGGCTTCACCACAGCCTGAATTCGCTGGATGCTCGCCTTAAGATCTTAGGCTCGCGTTTGGTGATTCGATCCGGAGACCCACTCGATCAACTGGCGGAGATTCTCGCTTCATCCGGAGGGCAGGCGGTTTTTTGGAACCGACTCTATACCCCACTGGAGATACATCGGGACTCCGCGATTAAAGCGAAGCTCAAGTCAAAAGGGGTTCAGGTTCAGACCTTCAATAGCGCGCTTCTCAAGGAACCTTGGGAACATTTGAAAGCCAATGGCGAACCCTATCGGGTCTTCACGCCTTTCTGGAAGGCTTATCTTGCTCAGGGTTACTCTGTTTCTCCAGAAGATCCTCCTGATCATTTGCTCCCCCCGCCTGAAGGCCTTGTCGGTGATCCTCTTTCATCGCTGAATCTATTACCCCGTATCCCCTGGGATCAGGGGATTCGTGAGACCTGGGGGCCCGGTGAGACTGAAGCGTGGAAGCTGCTGGAAAAATTTCTGGATGGCCCAGCCAGTGATTACGCGACCGCAAGAGATCACCCTGCCATTCAGGGGACTTCGAGGCTTTCGCCGCACCTTCATTTTGGCGAAATTTCACCAAGACGCATTGCCTCAGAAATAAAGCGGCGCTGTGCGCCCGGAGATCACGGGGTTGAGGTTTTTCTAAAGGAACTCGGATGGCGGGAATTTGCCTACCATCTTCTCTTTCATTTTCCCCACACGGATCTCAAGGCTCTTGATGAGCGATTCAACCATTTTCCGTGGCCTGATCATGATGCCTCGGTTTTTGACCGATGGACTCGGGGGTTGACGGGATACCCTATTGTGGACGCCGGGATGCGCGAGCTATGGCATACCGGGTGGATGCACAATCGGGTTCGAATGATCGTCGCATCCTTCCTGACCAAGAACCTCTTGATCCACTGGTCCAGAGGGGCTGAGTGGTTCTGGGATACCTTGGTTGATGCGGATTTGGCCGCTAACAGTCTGGGCTGGCAGTGGACGGCAGGATGCGGGGCGGATGCAGCGCCTTACTTTCGAATCTTCAATCCCATTTTGCAGGGAGAGAAATTCGATGCGTACGGCGAGTATATCCGTCGATGGGTCCCTGAATTGAGCCGGATCCCCGCGCAGTGGATCCATCATCCCTTTGAACTGTCTGATCAGGAGTTGAAGGCGTACGGCGTTGTTCTGGGGAGAGACTACCCGGCCCCCATTGTCGAACTCAAACCGACTCGCGAAAGGGCGCTGGCGGCTTTTGCCGCCATCAAGGCCGAAAAACCAGATTCGCCCTAGCGTCGACGACTCGGGCGTAGTGCTGAATTCGCGTGGGTCGTAGGCATGATTTCAAGGCTAGTCGTTTCAGTAAAGCGAGCGACGACGGTATCTCCCGCCTTGATTTCGTTAAATCGGGCGAGATCTGTTCGGCCTGTAATGTGAATGGGACGGCCCTCAGGGCCCTTGAGAGTCACCTTTCGGGCCTGGTAGTCAATCGCGGTCACGATCGATGAAAACTCATAAGGTTTCACTACGGGTGTTCCCGGTCGGGTTCCCTTCGGAGCTTTTTTGATCTCCTGGATCTCACTCCAGAGCGGTTTTCCGGTCGGGGCAACCGGGAAAACTTCAACGGTTTCATCAAACTTGGCTTTGATGGAGTCTCCAACGCCCACCTCCCCAAAGTTCCTCACCGTTCCACGAACCCTGATCTTGGCGACCTTCTCGTCAGCGAATTTCAGGGTCAGGATCTGGTTCTTGCGGCTGATTGCCTGAACTCTGGCCGTGAAAAGAGGATCACTGGCCTCGGCAAGATCGGCGCTGTTGCCCGAATTTTGAGGCGTAACGGCAGTTTTCTTAGGCGCTGAACACCCGGTGCCCATGCCCAAGGTGAAGGCAAGAACCAGAATTGCGAGAGAAGTCCGCTCAACAGTGCGTGGGATCGACATAAGTCATTACCAGAATTGTGGATGGGTGGCCTTCGGCTCTCAATGAGGGAGTCTGCCGAACATGCGCTGTCCAAGTGGGTTGATGTTTCAGACCCGAGTGGGTTGATTATAAGCTTTCAGATGCTGGGGAAGGCGAGTTCAGGTGGTCCGGGCCTCAGATTAAGGTGGAGATTCCCCCGGCTTTGCTGTGGTGAACCAGGCTGTAAAGGATTTGGCCCTTGTCTCGGTTTCTTCGGGCGCCCAGCATGCGAAGTCCTTATCCTCGACCGGGGTGTAGGGCCCCTCTTTAATCTCGAACATCACAGTCCCTGACTCGAGAGATACAACGGTATGCCAAGCCTGTGCCGGTATTTCTAGGGCCATGGGACCCGATTTGGTCGAAAGGTCGAAGCGCTCGATCACACTGCCAAGATCGTCAAAGAGAAGGATTGCAAATCGTCCGCGGATTGCCAACATGAGTTCCCAGCCATTCGGGCGCGCATGTCGATGGGGCCGGATGTAAGTTTCAGGCTCCATGGCATTGAAGAGTCGCTGGACGCTGGCATCGAGCGTTGCATGTACATTAAGGTTTTTGCGAAGACGCGGAAGGCCGCAAGCGATGTCACTCACCTGCTGGAGATCTTCATGGGTAATGACCCTGGTTTGCATGCAACTGGCTCGACTTAAGTGTTTGAACTAGAGGGCGGGCGGCCTGTCTGAACAGGTGGTTCTTCCTCTCTTTTTTGACCCGTCGTTTGGCGGGTCTTTTTTTGATCCGTGACGACGTGCATGAGAGATGAGGGACCCCAGCGACCGGGGACCTTCTGTCGAGGTCCTCTGGAAGCCTGGAATTGCCCTCATCGACGGATAGCCCCCTTTGCTACATCATTCTATCGGGACTGCCAGAGAGGGGTACAGGCTACTGATTTTCATAAAAAATTCAGTAGGTTGAGCTTTTCATTGTGCGGGTACCTTGCCAAGAACTTCCCGCTCATCTATAAGAGGCGGTTGTCCCGAACCCTAAAATAAAAATGCGGCCATTCTGTGGCCATCACATTTGGAGGAAATGTCAGATGTTCAATATCAAGCAGATGGCAGGGGTGCTGTCCCTGACCGTCCTTTCGCTGACTGCATCGGCCATCGATTGGCAGGCGCTTCCAGCCAAAGCTCCCGAACCTGCAGGTAACCCGACGACACCCGCCAAGGTTGAATTGGGGAAGATGCTCTACCATGACGTCCGTCTCTCATCGAACGGTGTTCTCTCCTGTAACTCTTGTCACAATGTCATGGCGGGTGGAGAAGACAATCGCTCCGGTTCGATTGGGGTGAAGAATCAGGTGGGTGGACGCAGTGCCCCGACCGTGTGGAACTCTGCGTTCAATTCCGTCCAGTTCTGGGACGGTCGTGCGCCTAGCCTTGAGGCTCAGGCTAAAGGTCCCGTCACCAACCCGATCGAAATGGGTATGAAGAGCTGGGATGACGTGGTTGCCCGCCTGCAGCAGATGCCTGAATACGTCAAAGCGTTCAACCTTGCTTTTGGCGACAACAGCATCTCGGCAGATAACGCAGCCAAGGCCATTGCGAGCTACGAGCGCACTCTTATCACGCCCAACAGCCCCTATGACCGTTACGTCAAGGGCGAAAAGTCAGCCCTTAGCGAACAGCAGGTTCGCGGGATGAATCTTTTTGCCGAAACCGGATGTATCGGCTGCCATTCAGGGCCGGCTTTCATGGGGCCCCAGCTGCCCGAAGGCACCGGCTTTTACCAAAAGTTCCCGAACTTTGAGAACGGTGTCTTCGAAGCCAAGTACGGTTTCTCGAACGATGTCGGCCGCTATGAGGCGACCAAGCAGGATGCAGATAAGCATTTCTTCAAGGTGCCGACCCTGCGGAACATCGCTCTGACCGCGCCTTACTTCCACAATGGCAAGGTTGAAACCTTGCAGGAAGCCGTTCGCGTCATGGCCAAGGTTCAGCTGAACAAGGAACTGACCGATGCGCAGATCGACGACGTCGTTGCCTTCCTGAATGGTCTGACCGGCGAATTCCCGAAAATCGAGATGCCGAGACTGCCCATCTATGCCAACAAGGCATTCAAGGCAGAGTAAGGGTTAAATCACCCTTCGCAAAAAAGCCGGCACATGTGCCGGCTTTTTTTTGGTCTAGCGATAGATGGGAAGGGCAAGGATTCGTTGGCGGATTTCGCTTCGAACCGCCTCGTACTCGGGACTTCCGATGGCCTTGAACTGCTGGGTGAACTCCTCGGAATCCATGCTCTCCGGGAGGTCCTTGAGGCTCGGAATGAACTGTGATTCATCCTCGGTCTGCCTAAGGACATCCTGAAGTCTCCGCGCATGATCCCTGTCACTAATCGCAACCTTGCCGAACAAGGCTCCGGCCTCATCTGCGGCAAGATCATTGAAGCTGAACCCGCTGCCATCGTGAGTGTCCTGGAGTTCCTTGGCCAGTCCGACCATCTCGACCAGGGTGGACTGTCCCGACATGGAAAGGACAGCGGCCGCAAGAAAGTGCTTAGCGGTATCTATGCGCTTGTTCAAGAGGACGTTCCTGCGCGTGGGTCGAATCTCCTGGCCGACGACCTCATGGAGATCCTTGCCATTGGCGTAGGCACTTAGGACCATGATCGCAGCCCGATTTTCCTCGATGGGTTCGTTGTTCCCTCGTGATCGCTCGCGCGCCAGGATAAACAAGGGCCGGGTTAGGGTTCCAAGGCGGATATACCGGTTTTGTGTGCCGTCATTGAGGATCTCCGAAAGCCGAGCGAGGTAGATTCGCATCCTTCGCTTGTCAACAGCATCGGTGACCAATCCGCGCAACTCAGAGAGTAATTGCCGGTCCCAGTTCAGGACGATCACCAGTCGCCCATCAGACACATGCATGTCCTTGATTAGGCGTTCCCTGAGGGTTTCATAACGCCTCCAGGGAGAAAACAGAAGCGCGCCACGAATGAGGGACAGTCCGAAAGCGGATGAAACCCTCAGATTTCCTACGCGTAAATCCGCAATCTGAAAATGTGCCTGATCATTGCCTTGAGCCAGGATCGAAACGTTCAGGAACTTTCCTGAGAGCCGCCCGGGTAAATGGACGGTGATTTCGCCGACCAGACTTTCCTGCGTTAAATCCAGGTGGCAGTAGCCTTCAAGTCGCCGATGATGAAGCGCAGATCGACAAATGACGTTGAGGTCATCGCTGTTAAGGATGAATCGCTTTTCCTGACCATGCCCGAGCGTTCCTCCTTTGAGTTTCTCCCTGAGGCTCAACGGCAAGGGTAAGGCGTCTTTTCGGGGCGATGAGTTCAGCGTCAGGGCAGGGTGCGTCTCGAGGGCATTACGGTAGAGATAAACGCCGAAGGACAGGATGCCGAGCCCAATGGCCAGGAGCAGGAGAAGTGCCAAAGACTTGGCGTGGGGCGAAATTCTGATGGCCATGGCTCAGTCAAGAAGGGCCAGGTTCACCGAGATCAACTCATTTCCTCTCGGGCTCAATGAAAACATCCCATGTGTGGAGCTGCTGACAGCCGTCATCGCTGTGGCCGGTGACTTTGATCCAGGCACGACCTTCTGTTTTCGGTGAGGCAAGATCCGCCTCCACGGTGAAGGTCCCATTGCCATTCTGGATGACCCGGGTTTTTGCGGGTTCAAGATTGACCATCACGACCAGGCTCTCCGTCATCGTGTTGTCCGATGCGATGAAACTGACTTTTTCAAAACGCGATACCTTGGCGTTGGGTGACGGTGATTCCTGATAGAACTCAGGATCCTTGCAATTGATGACGATACCCCCGTGATGTCCGGTGAACTCCATGCCATGACTTGCAAAGCTTGAGAAAAGAAGGCTAAAAAGCCCTATCCATCGGGGATTGGGTGGAAGTTGAATTCGATGTTTCTCATCCATGGCAGTGGCTCCTGACCGTCGCAATAAGAGGTCGAGACTACGCCCGGATTGCCCTGGCTGGCAAGGGGTTGATTCCTTCGCAAACGCTTGCTGGCGGGGGGCAGGGACCAAGATGAGGGTCAACATTGTGTTAGAATTATGGTCTGAGGCATCCGACCATCAGGACAAGTCCCGCGCATGGGTGGGAATACTGTCCGGCCCCAAATTAATTCACGGCTCAGCGCTCAATAAGGAATAGCAAATGAAACTTGAACAGGCCCTGGCAAAGGTCTTCAAATTCGTCACCTTCGTCTTTTTTACCTTCACGGCACTCCTTTATATCGGCGTGCTTTTGTTGTTGCCGCTGGATATCCTTTTCCAGCTGATCCGGCTTTTCCATGCCGTGGGTTTCCCGACCATCATCTCTGGTTGCATGGGAATCGCTCTGGTGGGCTACATCGGGCTTGAAGTGTCAAGAATGCCGCAATTGCTCGAGCTGATCGTGGATATCGGTCGCCAGTTGGTCGAATTTGGTCATTCCCAGATCCGTCGCTGCGATAGCCTGGTTCAGTCAACCGCTGAACGCGCATCGTAAGACTCCTCCGAGTCTTCAAAAAACCCGTCCAATGTGACGGGTTTTTTGTGCGGTTTTATTAGGCGCTGTGCTGGCTGTACCCTCGTTCGCCCCGACTCAGTGGGCGATGGAGGTGGAGTAGGTTGACGCCAATGTGACGGCCGCACCGGCATTGATGATGCCTGCGCCACAAAGTCCTTCCAATTCCCCTCCAGGTCCACAGCGGCTGCCTGCGGGGTAGGGTTTTGCTGTTTCGGTGAGAATTTTGCGGATCTCGTCCGTCGAAAGGGTGAGGCCCCGATCCATGGCAGCGGAGATCATTAAGGACACGACCCCACTGACGACCGGTGCGGCCATGCTCGTGCCGCTGGCGTACCCGTATTTCATCTTGCTCGCGCTTGGACGCGTTCCGCTGCCGTTCATCGTGGAGATGATCTCAAATAAATTGCGATAGGAAGGTTCACCGCCGGGCGCCGCGAGCGTGACATCCAGTCCGTAATTGCTGTACTGGGTCAGGTCACCGTTGATGCCTGATGCGGCAACAATCAGGGCGCCCTTGCAATTGGCCATTCCTCTCTCCATGACATCGGTTGTCTCATTCCCCGCCGCAATCACCACGGTCACGTTCCTAGAAAGGGCATAATCAATGGCTTCCTGGAGGCTATTGGGACAGGCCCCTTCGCCACCCAGGCTGATGTTGATGACATGGGCCGGATAAGGGTTGGGTTCGGTGCCCGGAACATCCAAACCTGAAGCGGCCCAGTAAATGCCGTCAGTCAGGTCATAAAGAGCCCCCTCACAGGCTCCCAATACCCGCACAGGTAAAAGCCGGACTTGCCAGCTAATACCGGAAATTCCGATTCGATTATTGGTGGCGGCAGCGATGGTCCCGCCGACGTGACTGCCATGCCAGGAACTGGTCTGGATCGGCGTGAACTCACATTCTGGAAAGACTCGGGTCTCGGCAGCTGTCACCCACGTTCCTTCATCGCGCGGGTTTCTGTCTCGGGGGTTGCCGTCGCGAGCCTGCCATGTGTTACTGATCATGTCCCAGCCGGCGATCTGGCTCCGATTTCGAGTCAGATAGGTGAGGCTTGATACCAAATCCGGGTGGGTGGGGTTAAACAAAATTCCGCTGTCGATAACGGCGACGGTCACATCGGGTCGTCCCGTCGTAATTGACCAGGCTTCCTGAACATCCGAAGTGCCTTGAAAATCGCTGTTTTCCTGGAGAAACCACATGACCGGGAAATAGGGATCTCGGGGGACTTCGACGTCAAGCTTTCGCACGCCGGTCACAAGGTCCACATACTGAACCTCGGGCAGACTCTGCAGCCGTTCCTCAGCCAATTGCGCCGCAGGCAACGTGAGAGCTTTGGCTAGTCTGTAGACACAGGCACCAGAGGTGAGCGCCTGTACCGGTTTGAGGCGGACTTTTGCGGTCTCTGAATAGGTGCGAGTGACGCTGGCGTCAGGGCAGATTCCTGGTTGGGCATTTTTTTGTTTGATGACCATTTCTCTGATCAGCGTCTTTTGCCCGCTGGCAGCGGGGTGCAGGCGATCGGCAGAAAAGGTTCCAGACCATAGGACACCATCTGCCGTTCGAAGCTTTGCTGCGGCATTTAGGACTGCCTTCGGGGAGCTCCCGGGTGGCAAAAGCAGTCGATGTGCTTGTGTAGGCGTTCGTTCCAACCAAGCTAGAGGTTGCCCCAAAAGCTTTGAGTATTGGCTGATTAATTGGGGGTCCATGGGCGCGTCCGAAGGGCGGCCGACATCGGATCTGTGCATGATTTCGATGCCCAGAGTTTGGGTTGCTTCGGTCCTCATGGAAAAGAGCAGCAGGATCGCCGCGATGAGGAGTGATCGAAAAAGCATTGCCTGACCGATATGGAAAAGTGAAGTCATTCTGGCGATGATCCTGAAATGCAAATAAACAAACAAAGGTTTCAGACTTTCGAGTCACGAACGGGTCCAGCGCTCCTGTCCCGGATTGGGGATTAAAATGCCCCGATCCGAGGTTATTAGTATATTAGGAAATTGTAATGTCTTCCCAAATTGATCAAGTCCTTGCCGCCTGGCGTGAGCGGGCCATCCTCTTTGAACAGGAGGTGGGTAAAGCCGTCATTGGCTTGGATGCCGCCATCCGACAGATCACGATTGGTATTTTCTCTCGCGGGCATCTAATGCTTGAGGGGGATGTCGGTGTCGGGAAGACGACCCTTCTTCGTGCAGTGGCGCGGGGGCTGGGTGGGGCCTATGAGCGGGTTGAGGGAACTGTGGATCTCATGCCTTCTGATTTGGTCTATCACACCTACATCAATGAGCAAGGCAGGCCACAAGTGGATCCGGGCCCCGTGCTCAAGCATGGGGAGATGCTTTCGGTCTTCTTCTTCAATGAGATTAACCGTGCCCGACCCCAGGTTCATGCTTTACTCCTGAGGATCATGGCAGAACGCAGTGTGGAAGCCTTCAACCGCGACTATCATTTTCCCTATCTTCAGATCTTTGCTGACCGCAATCGGGTGGAGCGGGAAGAAACCTTCGAAATCCCCTCGGCGGCGCGTGACCGCTTCATGATGGAGTTGCAGATCAAGGCTCCGGAATCCCCGGAGCTCCTCAAGGAGTTGATGTTCAATCCAAGGTTCCACGATGTGGACCGGTTGATCAGCCATGTGACCCCAGGCATTCTTCCCTATCGGGAGATCGCTGATATCGCGCCCGTGATTCAGTCCTTTGTTACGGCAAGTGAAGCGCTTGAGTCCTACGCCCTCGATTTATGGGCGGCGACCCGCGATCCTGGCCGTTTTGGTATTCGATTGGAGGGTGTTGATGTCGATCACCTGATTCTTGCCGGCGCGAGCCCGCGGGGGATGAGCATGTTGATGCGGGCGGCGCGAGTTCATGCCTGGCTTCATGAGAGAAACCATCTTCTACCCGAAGACATTCAGGGGGTGTTCCGGGAGACGATCTCCCACCGGGTTTTTCTGAGTCCGGTCTATGAAATTCGTCGGGAAAATATTATGGCGTCGTTGATGGATCAGATTCTGCGTCAGGTGCCGGCTCCTTGACCGAGGACTTTTTTTACAGCATTCCCTGGCGGGCCATCAGTGCTCATCCTGGGGCTCATGCCAGTGCGCTTCAGGGCGGAACAGACGAGTTTGCAGGGCTGGTCAGCCTCATGGCCAATCCTCAGCCTCGCCATATCGATGTGAGGGCCAGCCTCCGGAATCCCCTGGGACAATGGATGGTGCGTTCCTTTCGTCAAAGAAGCAGCATTCAGATTCAGGTGATTGCCGACCTTTCGGGCTCCATGGGTTATCTGGGGCTTCGCGATAAGCGCGAAACACTAGCCCGTCTGGTGGCATCGATTGCCTGGTCGGCCTACCGGGAGGGGGACCGTTTCGGATTTCAGGCGGCTGATGCCCATCTGATTGAGGGATTGAGCCTGCCTTGCCGCATTTACAAGGGTGGCGTACCCGAACTTTTCACAAAAATACGGCATCATCCCCGTCAAGGGGGCGGAGTGGCGGGGCTGGTGGATGCGGCGAGCCGTCTGGGGCGTTCTCGCAGTCTGGTTTTCCTGATCTCCGACTTTCATCAGCCTCTTTCGGATCTTGCAGTGCTCATGCGCCAATTGTCGAGGCATGATGTGGTTCCCGTGGTGATCTGGGATCCATCGGAGTTCGCGGCGCTTCCAGACTATGGTCTTGTGGTGATTGAGGACCCCGAAACCGGCAGAAGACGTCGACTTTTCATGCGTCCCAGCCTTAAGGAGCAGTTCATGGCGCGTTTTGAAGCACGGAAGTCTGAGCTCGAGGATCTTTTCTCTCCCTACGGGCGGGGCCCGCTATTGATGACCGAAGACTTTTCACCGGATCGGTTGACCCGTTATTTCATGATGGGTCGGTAGCTTTCGGATGTGATCCACAGTTTGAGGGGACAACATGCCCAGTATCCAGATCGAAAACCTGGTAGCCCGATACGATGATCAGATCGCCCTGGATCACGTTTCCCTTCGCATCGAAGAGGGAGAACTTTTCTTTCTCGTCGGGCCGAGTGGTTGCGGAAAAACCACCTTATTGCGCCACATTGCAGGGTTTTTGAGTCCGGAAAGCGGGACCATTCTGTTTGACTCCAAACCTGTAAACGACATTCCTCCCCATCGTCGCCAAACCGCGATGATGTTCCAAAGTTATGCGCTTTGGCCGCACATGAGCGTTGCGTCCAATGTTGCATTCGGGCTAGAAGAGCAGGGCGTGGCTCAAAAGGAGATACCGAGCCAGGTTTTGGAGGCCCTCCGTTTGGTTCAGCTGGAGGGGTTTGAGGAGCGAAAGATCGGGGAGCTTTCCGGCGGTCAGCAGCAGCGTGTGGCCCTCGCCCGTGCCCTGGTGGTCCGTCCTCAATGCCTTTTGCTCGATGAGCCCCTTTCCAACTTGGACGCTCGCCTCAGACAGGGGATGCGCGAGGAAATTCGAAGAATCTGCAAGGCCCACCGACTGACCGCCGTCTACGTGACGCATGATCAGGAAGAGGCGTTATCTATGGCTGACCGGCTGGCCGTCATGGGGCAGGGACGTGTACTTCAGGTGGGAACTCCCGATGAGGTTTACCGGCGTCCTTCTGAACGCCGGGTGGCAGAATTTATGGGGGAGACCAATCTCCTGTCCGTCAAGATTTTGGGTCTGGGGCACGATGCTATGGAACTCAGGGTCGGATGGGCGGGTGGCGATATGGATGTTGCGGTCCCGGAACATTTCAGACAGCCCCCTTCACCGGATCAAACACTGTTGCTATCGATTCGGCCTGAAGCTTTCCGTTTGGATACGCCTCCTGCAGGGGTTCAGCGCTTTGTCGGTGTGGTTGTTTCTTCCTCCTATCAGGGACCCACGGTCAGCTATCGGATCAAGGTTGCCGGTGGGATCGAATTCAAAATCCTCTTGTTGAATCCTTCAGGCCCCCTCTATGCCTCCGGTGAGACCTTAAACCTCTGGGTTGCGCGCGAGGACTTGGTCTTGCTTTCCTCGTGAAAAGATCATGAGCGCCTTGTCCTCCCATACTGAAAAATCCTGGAGTCCTTTGGCTAAGGGGCTCCTTTACTTCTTGGCAGTCATCCTGATTCTTTCCGGGCCCTTCCTATTACGCACGGGAGATCCCCGCAGCCTGATGGCTTCGGATCGTCGCCTTGTCGTCGTGTCTCCTCATGATCAGCGGGTCCGAGCTGAGATTGGGGGCGCCTTTGTCCGCTACTGGAAGGAAAAAACCGGTGAGACGATTGATATCGACTGGCGCATCCCCGGAGGCTCCAGCGAGATCTTCATGCTCCTGAAATCAGAGTATCTGGCTGCTTTCAGACAGTTGCTCGAAACGCAGGGAGTGACTTGGTCGCCAGAGATTGCCTCCGCGTTTGCCAGTAGCGGTTCTGCCGGCAAGGGTTCGATTGTCGGAGATAAAGCGCGATCACAGTTTCTCGAATCCAACGTGGGGATCGGGATTGACGTCATTTTCGGCGGTGGAGCTACGGATTTTCAGCAGTTGGCGGATGCCGGCTATCTGGTTGCCGGTCAAGCGGAAACGGGAACGGGCATCATCGCCATTCGCCAGCAACATCCTGAATGGTTCTCTGAAGCGACAATCCCCGAATCTTTTGCCGGCGAGCGATATCGGGACGCCAAGGATCGCTGGGTCGGCGTCGTGCTTGCGAGCTTCGGCATCATTTATAACCGTGATGTCTATCGTGAACTTGGCCATCTTCCCGCTCCAGTTGAATGGAATGATCTTGGGAATCCGAGGCTTGCAGGACACCTGGCGCTTGCAGATCCCACCAAGAGCGGATCGGTTGCCAAAGCGTTTGAACTGATGGTGCAGCAGCAGATGCTCGAGAGTTATCGGCGCCGGGTCGCTGTCGGTGATTTTAATGCCGAGGCCCACGCCATAGAGGAAGGCTGGTTATCGGGTCTTCGCCTGATTCAACGTCTTTCCGGGAATGCCCGCTATTTCACGGATTCAGCCGGCAAGATCGGACTTGAGGTGGCTCGAGGCGACGCCGCAGCCGGAATGGCGATCGATACCTACGGCCGTACCCTGAGGGACTATGTTCGGGACGATCGGGGCGAATCACGCATTGGATATGTAACGCCTCAAAATGGCACTTCCTTGAGCGTCGACCCGGTGGCTCTCCTCAGAGGGGCACCGGATCCCCGATTGGCAACAGCGTTCATCGAGTTTCTGCTTTCGCCTGAGGGCCAGAGACTCTGGTCGATGAAGCCCGGATCACCGCAAGGTCCGAAGTCCTTTGCGTTGCGGCGTTTTCCAGTGCGCAAGGATCTCTACAGTGAGGAGCAAAAACGGCTTTCAGCCGACCCCACCGCGGATCCCTATGCGGACGTGACGGGGTTTATCTATCACCCCGAATGGACTCAGGTGCTTTTTCCGGCTTTACGTTTTGTGATTCGGGTGAGTTGCGTGGATCCCCATGAGGAACTGGCGCGGGCATGGCATGCGATTGCCCAAGCGGGAATGCCGCCTGATGCCGTGAGAGCCTTTCATGATCTTGATGGCCTAACGCTCACCGAGGTCCGCGAGAACCTGGTCCCTGTTCTAAAAAAGCGAGACAAGATCCGTGAAATGGAATTGGCGCGTGAAATGGGGCAGCGTTTCAGGCACCGTTATCTCGAGGCCGAGCGACTTGCGCTGGGGGGTCGATCGCCATGAAGTCACTTTTTGCCAGGACAGTTTTCTTCGGAACGCTGGCCTTTTTTGTGGTGTTCTTCCTTTGGCCCCTCTGGGTCACACTGGAAACAGCGGTTCTGGATCCCAAGGGACAGATCACCCTGGCGTATCTGGCTGAGGTCTTTATTAATCCCCTCTATCGGGAAGGCCTTACGAATTCGTTTCTGATCGCAGTCTGGACCACCCTGGGTTGTATCAGTCTGGCAATGCCTCTGGCCCTTCTCTACACCGGGTATCGATTCCCCGGCAGGGAGGCCTTTCATGCCCTGGCACTCAGCCCCCTGATGCTGCCGCCATTTGTCGGAGCATTGGGCGTCCAGATGATTCTTGGACGTCACGGAAGTCTGAACAGCCTGCTGGATTCCTTGGGGCTCATTGCATCTGATGCGCCTCCGGATTGGCTGGGGCAGGGACGTCTTCTTGGGATTGTCGTAATGAATATCCTTCATCTTTATCCAATCCTCTACATCAATTTGTCCAATACCCTTTCAAAGCTGGATCCCGCCTTGGAGGAGGCTGCCAGCAGTCTGGGGGCCGGACCTTGGAGACGTTTCCTCAGGATCACCTTGCCATTGACGCTGCCGGGTCTTTTTGCGGGGGCTTCGATCACCTTCATCTGGGCTTTTACCGAACTTGGCGTCCCCCTGATCTTCGATTTTGAGCGCGTGACCTCAGTCCAGATTTTTAATTCCATTCGCGATCTCAGCGGGAACCCGTTCCCTTATGCTTTGGTCCTGGTGCTGCTTTTGGTCACAACGCTCCTTTTTGTCATCAGCCGACTCTTCTTCAAGGGGGATCAGAGCGAAGGAGGCGGGCGCGCTGTCAGAGGCCGGATTTTGAAGGTGCCTGATCGATTGGCCTCCTCTGGGATAACGGGAATTTTTCTCCTGATCACACTGCTGGCGCTGGGTCCGCATCTGGGTGTTCTTTTACTGGCACTGGGTCGGGACTGGTACGGCACTTTCTTGCCCGCGAGTTTGACACTTGAACACTTCAGAGCCGCTTTGGGCAATGACCTGACACTGCCTTCCATCGCGAATAGCTTGCGTTATGCCGGCGCTTCAACCTTCTTGGATCTGGTTTTGGGATCAGCGGTGGCCTGGGTTTTGGTGCGAAGCCAAATTCGGGGGCGATCCCTGCTGGATGGTTTGGTCATGCTCCCGCTCTCGGTTCCAGGGATTGTTCTCGCCTTTGGCTATCTTGCGCTGTCCCGAGAAGGAAAACCGCTGGATTTCCTCGTCAGCGATGGCGACCCCTTTCTCCTGATGGTGGTGGCCTATGCAATGCGGCGGCTTCCCTATGTGGTTCGGGCTATGTCGGCGGGCTTAATGCAAATCAGTCCTGTGTTGGAGGAAGCGGCAGAGAATTTGGGTGCGAGCCCAAGGCGCACTTTCATGCGCGTGACCCTGCCGTTGGCGCTCCCTTCTTTGGTTGCTGGGGGGGTCCTTGCTTTTGCCTTTGCCATGCTCGAGGTCAGTGACTCGATGATTTTGGCCCAGCGAACGATTCATTTCCCGATTACCAAGGCGATCTATACCCTTGCGGGCACTATTGGCGAAGGTCCTGCCCTCGCCGCTGCCCTTGGCGTTTGGGCGATGGCTTTCCTGATGACGCTGCTGATCGGCTTGGGGCTTTTATTGGGGCGAAAGTTTGCTAGTTTGCTTCGATGAGAATGTTTGAGGTTTCGTCAAAAAAATAACGCCTATAAGGTTTCTTAATTGGATTTGCACCCATTTAAACCTTATTCTTCACGCATTCCATTTGGCGCATCTGGAGCAACCTTCATGCCTTCTTTAAGTCGTGCCCGCCGTTTCCTCCTTATCTTCGTTTGTCTTATGTCCAGCGGGAGCATCCTTGCGGCACCAAGGCAGAATGTTGAACTGGGTGGCCATGTTCCCCACGCTCAGATGCAGGATGCGGGCCTTTTGGGACCCATGGATGGTGTCCAGAATCTCGATTTGATGTTTGGGCTGCCCCTTAGAAATCAGGCGGAGTTGGAGAAACTGATTCATGACTTGCATGATCCTTCGAGTCCTCGGTTTGGGCAATTTCTGACGCCAACGCAGTTCACCGAAGCCTTCGGACCTTCCAAGGAGGATGCGAATGCGGTCATCGAACATCTGAGACAGGCGGGCTTCAAGGTCATTAATACTTCATCCAACCGGGTACTGATTCGGGCTCAGGCCAGCGTTTCTGTCGTTCAGAAGGCCCTCAATATTCGAATGAATCACTACAAGGGTCGAAATCGACCCTTTTTCTCAGCGGCTGAGGAACCCAGTCTTCCCGCTGACATAGCCAATCGTGTTGTCCACATCGCAGGGCTTCAGAATGCACGGATACGGCAGCCGCATCTTCGAACCATGACACCCCGAACCGCCTTACAGCCGGCATTGGGAGGGACGGGTCCCAAGGGAGGGCTTGCCCCTCAGGATATCGCGACGGCTTACAACCTCCCGGGTGGGTCAACCAATGGCCAGGGCCAAACGCTGGCATTGTTTCAAATGGATGGCTTTCGGGCATCGGACATCCAGACCTATACCAGCAACTTCAATCTGAGACCGGTTCCGCTGGAAACCATATTGGTCGATGGATTTGACGGATCGGCTGGAGATGGCGCAGATGAAGTTTGCATGGATATTGAATTGATGAATGCCATCGCTCCAGGGGCCAGCCGGATTTTGATCTACGAAGGACCGAATACCGACCAGGGGGTTCTCGATATCTTTAGCCGGATGGCCAACGATAATCGTGCAAGCTCCATCAGTACCTCCTGGGGCTTAAGCGAATATGACACCGGGACCAGCTATGCGCGTCTTGAGTCTCAGTTTTTCATGCAGATGGCCGCTCAGGGACAATCTTTTTATGCGGCGAGCGGGGATTCCGGTGCCTATGATGCCCAATCTCCGAGCGGAACGCCGGTACTGAGTGCAGATGATCCCGCTTCGCAGCCCTACGTGACGGGCGTTGGGGGAACGCGACTGAATCTGGGTTCAGGTCAGACTTATAGTTCGGAAGTCGTCTGGAATTCTAACGGCGGAGCGAGCGGAGGCGGCGTGAGCAGTATCTGGCCCATTCCAAGTTGGCAGGCCTCTGTGGCTAGCGTGGCCTCCAAACTGATGCGTAATGTGCCCGATGTTGCGCTGAACGCGGATCCTAACTCAGGTTTTGCCATTTTTACCGGTGGCCAGTGGCATGTCATCGGGGGGACCAGTGCCGCGGCTCCTCTTTGGGCAGGGTATACGGCGTTGATCAACCAGATGCGAGCTCAGAGCGGACTCCCATCGTTGGGCTTTGCCAACCCGACGATCTACAGTATGAGTAATGCCGCCTCCTATAGCAGCAATTTTCATGATGTCACGATCGGCAACAATAATTACTACACGGCAGGATTGGGTTACGACAATGTCACCGGCTGGGGATCATTTCAGGGGAGCAATTTGATTGGGGCCCTGAGTCGGGGGGCTCAGACAGTGACATTCAACGGGCTCCCCGCATCTGTGGATTGGGGGGCGACGCTCAATCTTGCGGGAAGTGCAACTTCAAGCTCAGGCCTACCTGTGACCTACAGTGCAGGACCTTCGACGACTTGTAGTGTCGCTGGGACGCAACTAACGGCTCAATATCCGGGAAATTGTCTGGTCCAAGCGATACAGGCCGGGAACTCGCAGTATGGGCCAACGACCACCAGTTCGACGCTTCAGGTCATTCAGCCGACCTATCCGGGCGTCAATCGGAGCCTCAAAGTCACGGTTCCGACCGTCGGTGGTACGGTCACCAGTAGTCCTGTGGGTATCGCCTGTGGGGATGACGGAAATTATTGCGAACAAGGATTTACCCGCAATACCTTCGTTACACTGACCGCAATGCCGGGGAACGGCAACCAGTTCCTGGGTTGGAGCGGAACCTGCCATGGCAAGGCGCCGATCTGCCGTTTCAAGATGACTTCGAACCGCGTGGTGACGGCTCGATTCAAATAAGCCAGATCCGGATCATTAACGGCCGAAAAGCACGATTCTCAGCATGGCGACAATGCCTTGAATCTTTCGTAACGCGCCGGCTTCCTGGTGGAGAGGTTCAACGCCAGGGAGCTTGAGACCCCACGCCAAACGGCGCAGTCGCTGCTTGACAGGGGTTTCGAGCTTGCCATCGGCAGCCAGCTCCATGAAGAGGGCCTTAACGTTGCCTAAGTCGAAAAAGTCCTTCTGCCAGGCCCACTGATAGTCTCCACCATAGCGGAACCAGGATCCTCCAAGTCCAGCGACTTCATATTCGGTGCCATCATCCCGCTTGACGGGGGCGACCTGCCTCCAGATCCCAATGACTTCGCCCTGTACTTCGTCGATGATGAGCTTGTCGTAGGGATACCGCCATTTTTCAAAGCCCTCCATGTGAGCGCCGAGAGCCCAATCTTCGATTTCCTTTCGACCCCGTGCGATGAACTCTCGATTGGGTCCCATGTTCCAGCTGTATTCAGCATCTTCACGGTACATGCTTCCAAGAGCCTTGATCCAGTTACCGGCATCTTCGGAGGCCCGATTGGCCTCAAGCCAGCGGCGGATCATTTCTTCGATTTCTTCGCGGGGGTAGGCGGGCATGACGAACTTCCTGGAGTAAAGGGGTACGGAGAATCCCCCAAGCGCAGTCGAGAGGGGAACGAATAGCATTTATCCTAGACTAATGGGGGTTGCCCTCAAAGTCCACGATAGGATTCGGGATGATGGCAAAGGCTTCCGACCCGAATCGATAATGAAGCCAAAAATTTAACTTCTGGAGTTCTTCTCCGGTGAATCACAATAAGAAGCACCCTAGGAAGGTGACACGTCCGATGGCTCCCATTACCGTAAGTTTGCTGAAAGATGCACACATCGACGTCCTAAAGGAGTTGGCCGAGTCGATCTGGAAGGTCACCTATAGCGACATCATCTCTCCTGCCCAGATCCGCAATATGCTTAATCGGTTGTACCAGCCTGATCTTCTTCGTGATCAGGTGTCATCAGGAAATCCCCTCTTTGGCGCCTACTCAGGGGAAAATCTTGTCGGATATTCCCATGTGTTTATTGAGGGCCACCAATCACGGCTCGACAAGCTGTACGTTGATACCCTGTATCAGGGCAACGGGATCGGCCGAAAGCTTGTCGATCAAGCCCTGAAGTTTGCTCTCGGTTCTGATTGCAGCCTGATGACGCTCAGAGTCAACCGCAACAACATTAATGCGGTCGCCGCATACGAACAATGGGGATTCGGCATTGTTGCCACCCATAAGAAGGATATCGGGGGCGGATATGTGATGGATGACTATCTGATGTTGATGGATCTGATTGCTGAGAATTGAGCTTATTCTCGGGCATTTACCGTAATGGAGTAGGGCATATGCCTCAGTTCGTCTGCGACAAAATACCACATTTATTCATGTGGTTAGGGCGCTTACGATGTCTGCAACTTCGATCGAAGTTCCAGACTCTCTCTGTATTCTTGGCGCCCCACATGGGCGCCATTTTTTTGTCATGGAATCGACTTCCAAAATCCCTCCCACATGAGCCTTGCTGATGTGAATTTTCTTCTGAGTCGGTTGGTCCCTTCATGCGGGGGGGCAGCCGTTTTTTTGCGTGTTCCTCAGCGGGAACTCCTCTTCATTGCGGCGGTCAGAACCTTTGCTTTGCAACAAGCGCAAACTTGGCCGCGCCGCATTTCAACGCTGTTATCCCCCACTCTTGGCGGCGCGGCACTTTTTGATTTGGTTCCTGCGATTGGCTCGTTATGCTGATGCGAATGCCGTTAAAATCGACAGATTCGATTGTCCATTGCCACGGTGACCATGTTGCCCCTGCCTCCTAGCCTAAGGCGATTATTGCTTTGCTGCCTGTTTTTGATTGAGCTGCTGATTTCAGGATGTGGGCCCTCCACAGAAATTCAGGAATACAGCGGGCAGCAACAAGGAACCACCTATCACATCAAGGTGGTCCTTGACCCCTCTAAGACATCGAAGGACGCCCTCCGTGAGCGTATCGATGCGATTTTTGCCCGAGTCGACCTCGCGGTGTCGAATTACCGTGATGATTCAGAGCTCAGTCGTTTTAATCATCAGAAAACAACGGAGTGGGTCCCAGTCTCGGCGGAGCTGGCTTACCTGACGTCCCTCGCCCGTGAAGTCAGTGATAAAACTCGGGGTTGTTTTGATCTGACCATTAAGCCGTTGTTTGATCTTTGGGGTTTTTCCAAGGCGGGCCCCCAAAAGGTGCCGCCGGAAACAGAGATACGGAAGGTCATCAGGCACATCGGGATGGCGCGTATCGAAGTGGATCGTCCCGGTCTTCGAATGAGAAAGCGTGACCCTGAGGTCCAGCTCGATCTTTCCTCTATTGGTCAGGGCTATACCGTCGGTGAGATCGCCACAGATCTGGAGCAACAGGGCATCGTCGACTACCTGGTGGAAATTGGCGGGGAGCTGAAGGTTCGGGGGCGTAAGCCCGATGGGAGCCATTGGCGTGTTGCCGTCGAAAAGCCTTCACCTTTCAGCAAGGAAATCCAAAGTTTGATTGATGTTCGTGAAATTCGGGGGACCGCGATCATGACAGCGGGTACCTACCGGCATTACTTCGAGCAGGAAGGCCAAGTTTATTCTCACATCATGGATCCCCGTTCAGGGCGGCCGGTGACTCATAACCTTCTGTCCGTCACCATCCTCCATGAGGATCCCACCCTCGCAGATCTTTGGGATACTGCTCTTCTTTGCGTCGGAGAGGCTGAGGCATTAAAGATTGCCAAGGAGGAGGATCTGAAAGTCCTCCTCATTTCTGATCATGACCATCAATTGATTGAGACCATGAGCCCTGCTTTCATCAAGGAAAGGGATGCGACTTCGGATCAGGGCATCGGTCTGACGTATCCGGCTAAACAAAATTAGGGGCAATACAAAGCACGTGAAATCAATACTTCAAGGCATGATCGCCGTCTCCGGATGGGCGCTTTTCCTGCTCTTCTTGCCGGTGGAGGCATGGGCTGCTGAGGGAGTTGTATCCAAGCCCTTGGATATGACGCATACATGGGCCGGCTATTTCTCTTTGGTAGTCATCGTGATCGCCTACGTAGCCGCGATGTTTGAGGACGTGACCTTCCTCAGAAAGTCCAAGCCCATGCTGCTTGGAGCCTCGCTCGTTTGGATCGCCATCCTGGTGCATTACCAACAGCATGGGGATCCCGAACTTGCGCTTCACGCCTTCAAGGAAAATCTTCAGGCCTTTTTTGAGCTGCTCCTCTTCATTATGGTCTCCATGAGCTATCTGAATGTCATGGAGGATATGCGGGTTTTCGATGCTCTCAGGATCCGCCTGTTGAAGCTCAATATGGGCTTCAGGTCGCTTTTTTGGATCACCGGCGTGATCGCGTTCCTCCTGTCGACGATGGTGAATGGATTGACCACTGGCTTGCTGGTGGGGGCCGTCGCGATCGCTGTCGGCAAGCAAAACGCCAAGTTTGTGTCTTTGGCTGCGATCAATATTGTCGTCGCTTGCAATGCCGGTGGATCCTTTAGTCCATTGGGCGGGATCTCGACCTTGTTCGTCTGGCAGGGTGGCGTCTTGAAGTTCACGGACTTCTTTTTGCTCTTTCTTCCCTGCGTGGTGAACTTTGTCGTCCCCGCGTTGATTATGTCTTTTGCGGTCCCTCGTGGCGTTCCGAAGATTGAGATCGAAACCATTGAGCTTCACCGCGGAACCAAACGCATCATCGCGCTTTTTGTGATCACGATCAGCTTGGCCGTGGTCTTCAATATGGCGCTTGAGTTGCCCCCGGCGGCTGGGATGATGGCGGGCCTCAGCCTCTTGCAGTTCTTCAGTTATTACTTGATGAAGACCAGCGACCTTTTCACGGCGATTCCTGATGCGAGCGTTCTGAACGATGCCACCGCGAATAAAGAGCTCAAGGATCTTCAGCGTGGACAGAGCTTCATGATTTTCGAAAAGATCGGTCGATTGGAGTGGGATACATTGTTCTTCTTCTATGGCGCCATGGTCGGTATTGGCGGGCTTGGCTTTATTGGTTACCTGGATGCGGTTTCGGGGTGGCTGTTTGGTGAACATAGTCCGACGGTGGCGAATATCCTGATTGGACTGTCTTCAGCCTTTGTGGATAACGGCACGTTGATGTTTGCCGTTCTGAACATGCATCCTGATCTTCCCATGGGGCAGTGGCTTTTGGTGACACTGACTCTGGGGGTTGGCGGAAGTCTTCTCGCCATTGGCTCGGCGCCAGGAATTGGCCTTATGGGAATTGCCAAGGGCAAATACACCTTCGCTTCTCACATGAAATGGTGCCCGGTCATCCTGCTGGGGTATTTCGCGGCCATTGGGACCCACCTTCTGGTGAACGCGCATCTTTTTGGAGGATAGTCTTTCAGTTTGAGGATCTTTCTGGCCGAAAGTGCTCCGGAATCTTGAAGGAAACGGGTGTTCGGGACACAATCGATATCATTTGTCTTATCCGTATACTTCAGGGCATGGCCAAATTGAGACATAGGCAGGGATTTCTAGTGATCAGTTGCCTGATGATGGCCTGTTCCGCCTATGCAGAGCCTCCAAATAAGTCTTCAAAAGTACCCGAATCTCCTTCCTTACGAGATGTCTGTGGCGAAGATCCCACAAGGCCTGATACAAAATCCGGCAGGCAAGAGAAATTCGAACTAAAAAAATGTGATAAATCCTCCCGAGTCTCGCTAAAGGAATCCACTCCAGCGCTTCGTGAGAGCGATTACGGGGCTCTCGCCGGCAACCCAGCCGCAGTCAATCTTTTCAATGGCACGGGGAAGCTGGGTGAGTTTTTGGGGATTTCCCGGGACACAGGAGTCCAGCTGGGCGGGCTTTGGATTGCCAATGGCGCTCTTGGCATGTCGGGTCGAACGGCAGGGGACGCAACGTACAATAATCTTCTTGTCGCCGACTTCCAGGTCGATCTTGAGAAGTTTCAAGACATCGATGGCGCCTCGTTTGCAGCCACTTTTCTTCAGTTCGATGGTGGAAACACCAACTCAAAAGCAGGGGTAGCGGTTGGTTTTGACGGATTGACCGAAGGCCAGGCTCCCCTCAACCGAAGTGAACTTTATCAACTCTGGTGGCGACAGACATTCCTCGAGCGGTCGCTCATCTTTCGGGTTGGAAAAAGTGTTCCCATCGCAGATTTCGGGAATGTCATCAAGGCCATCCCGATAGATCGGGAGAGAAGTCCCCCTACCGTACCGGCGGTCAGTGCTCTTCTTTTTACCCCGGTCTTTATTAACCCGACCTTGCTCGGCGTTCTCCCAGGCTATTACAACTCGGCATGGGGAGCCACAGGGAGCTTTGTGCCAAATGACTACTACGCCACTCTCGGTTTTTTCGATGGTAGCCTGGCAAGGGGGCGACAGACCGGAATTCATGCTGGACCTGTTTTTAACGCCTACTACTTCAGTATTGGAGAGGTAGGTAAGGTCTGGGGGGGGAACTATCCCGGAAAAATCGCCTTTGGTGGATGGGGTCAAAGCGGTTCCTTTTGCACTGACGGAAAGGAGTCAGATGGAAGTTGCAATCCCATCATGCCTAGGGTTCAGCATGGAGCCCAAGGCTTCTATTCGCTTCTTACGAATCGGCTTTTGAGTGTGGATTGGGCGGGTAAGCCGGGTGCCTTCATCGGCTATCTTCAATACGGCATCAATAATGCGCAGTTCACGATGGTCAATCAGTTTGTAGGAGGCGGCATCTCAGGCTTTGGACTGATTCCAAATCGAGAACGGGATACCTTCGGTTTAGGCTTTGGTGTGAGCTACTTAAATCCATTGCAATCTGCAAACGATAAATCCCCTCATTCGACTTTTCATTCGACCTTTAGTCGCAGTAACGAAGTCGTGACCCAAATTTATTATCAGGCACATGTTTTTGCTGATATCTACCTTGAGCCTATCATCAGTTACGTCCCACATCCTGCAGACAGTTCGGCGATAGCGGTTCCCTCGGGAACCCAAACATTGTCTTACCCCACGTCCAGTTCGGTCATGATCGAACTGATTACGCTCTTCTGACCGGAGTCAACGAATGTCAAAGTTTCTTTTCCATCGTTTTGGAAGTGCTTTAGGGGTGGGCTTGGTCGTTTTAATTTCAAGTTCTGCATCTGCAAGTCTGCCTGAACGAACTCCGGCTAACTGCGGAAAGCCTCCATTAAACGCGCCCTGTTACCCAAAACCCGCAATGATTTCCCCCCCAGAGGAAAGCTATCTGCAGGGCCCGCTTTATCAGCCAAACATGAAGATTCAAGCGCTCTCTGACGCGCATGATTTTTGGATATTACCGGCTGTACCTGCCACAACAACATGGGGCTACTTCGATTCAAGTCTACCCCCTGCACTGACCATCAGGCCTGGCGACACAGTTGCCATTGAAACCTTACCGGGTGGTGGGGGTAACGTAGCCCCAGGCATTACGATTGATCAGCTCGAATATATCAATGCTGCAGTTGAAGGCAGAGGTCCACACACCATGACGGGCCCAATTAAAGTAGAGGGTGCCCATCCACCATCTGCACTGGGTAAGGGGGACATTCTGGCAATTCGGATCAATAAGATTCGAATGCGGAGCTATGCCACTAACAACAGCGGGGACTTCGCTGGTCTTTTTTCAGAGTACGGTCAAGGAGGACCTTATCAATCCCCGGTATTTCCTCACTTTGTCTCACATTTCATCGATAGCTATTATCTCGATAGTGAGCACATGCAAATGGTCTTTGAGAAGAATCCGCGAATAGTGGTTCCCCTCAATCCGTTTCCAGGAATTCTTGCGGTTGCAAGGTCTGAGGAGGATGAGCGACTTACCTATGCAGGAAATAACCCCACTCCGCCCGAAGGCCCGCATGGTTGGTGCATTGATTCGCCACCGGCACCGTTAAAGGGACCTGGATGCAACACTAAGCAACCGGGAAATTTCGGGGGAAATTTAGATCTTCCCGCTATGACCGTTGGATCCACAACCTATCTGCCGGTGTGGCGAGAGGGCGGACTGGTTTGGACCGGAGATTCTCACGCCGCGCAAGGGAATGGCGAGATCGATCTTGATGCCCTCGAAACATCCTTTCCTGAATTAAATGTCACCATAGACGTTATTCATCGGGAGGATCATCCTGAATTTGCTGATCAACCCGTTGTGGAGAACAAGGAGGGGTGGGTCACTGTGGGCTATGCAATCTCGTTGAATCTTGCGTTCGAAAATCTGAAGCAGGAGTCCAAGCGGTTTCTGGTGCATAAATTCCATCTAACGGAAGCTGCGGCTGAAAAACGCATGCTGGAGACATGGAACTGCCCAATTTCTGAAGTAGTAGACGAGGTGCTGGGTACTTACTGTATCCATCCCAAGTCGCCCCATCCTGGAAGATCCAAAGATATTCCAAAGGCCGATACCCAGACCCATTGGGTTTCATTTGCTGAGGACGAATCTGATCTCATGCATGCAATGAAAAAGGCTGCATTCGCATCAGTCCAGCAGGTTGCAGTTGAATTGGGCATTCCTGAAGCTCGGGCGTATCGTTTGGCGACCTTTGTTCAAGATTGTCGAATTGGTCGGCCCGGAACAAAAGGAGCCAAATTTCAGGTCGCCTGTATGGTTCCCAAGTCCATTCTCAGGGGGCGTTGAGGGCTCAGCTTAATTTCGAGCCCAATGTTTCATCGAACCGGCATCAAGGACTAGCTTAGGCGTGACCCATAAAAAGGCAACAACGATCGACCCTGAGGAGGCCTCTCGATTTGAAAGGATGGCTTCCCTTTGGTGGGATCTCGAGGGTCCTTTCTGGCCCCTTCACCGTATGAATCAGTTGAGAACCCAGTGGATATCGGCTGAGGTTCTCAAGCATTTCGACCTTTTGCTTCTGAAAAACGAAAAGCCTCTCAGTGGTCTCAGGGTTCTGGATATCGGTTGTGGGGGAGGTATCCTCAGTGAGGCCATGGCACGTCTAGGGGCAACGGTAACCGGTATTGATGTCGTCGACAGAAATGTCAGGATCGCTACTCATCACGCTGAAAGCGAGGGGCTTGCGATTGATTATCGATGTATTGCGGCAGAGAACTTGGCCCAGGAAGAACCCGTGTTTGATGTGGTCCTCAACATGGAAGTGGTCGAGCATGTGATCGATCTGCCACTCTTTCTCAAGAGCGCAGCAGCGCTCGTGAGGCCGGGTGGCATGATGATTGTCGCAACACTTAATCGAACCCTCTTGTCCTATCTGGTCGCCATCATCGGAGCAGAATACTTGTTTGGATGGCTTCCTAAAGGAACCCATCAGTGGCGCAAGTTTGTGAAGCCGAGCGAGCTCGATGGCTTATTATGTGGCGAAGGCTTTAAGGTCGTCTCAGGGACGGGTGTCTGGATGAATCCTATTTCCCGAAGCTTTCTTCCTGTTCCATCGACAGGCGTCAACTACATGCTTAGCTTCACTCATACGAAAAATGTGAGCTCACATGCCCCTTCGAAGGATGGAGCCATTTAAGGCCTAGGGCTTAAGATCAATGTAGTAAGGCTGAAAAGCTTCGCAGCCATCATCGCTTTTCGCTTTCACCGTAATGCGAACCTTACCCGCTGAGTTCTTGGGATTCTTGATGTCGACATCAATGCGGGAATCACCGCTATTGAGGGCCGCAGCCTTAGTCTCCTGTTTTACACCATCAACTTCGACAATCAGAGTCTTCAGGTCCGTGTTTTTTGATGCCTCGAACGAAAACTGGCTGAGGCTGGGCACGGTCGTTTCATTCTTCGGGGACTCAGAAGAAAACTGGGGTTCGCTGCAGGAACTTCCGCCGCCACCTCCCCCTGATCCGTAGCCGAACACGGTCGGTGCGAAAAGGGTGGAGCTTAAAACAATCAAGCCGAACGTGGCGTGCTTCATGGGGAATCCTCTCATCGGTGCATGGGATCAAGACATGGCATTTGCGAGTCATCCAGATTTCGCAGCCGTTTCATCTGACAATGAGATTCTTCTTTGGTTCTCTTTTGAGGTCTAGCCTGGGCTGACGATGCCTGTTCAGTAACAGTCATCTTCAACCGTCAGGGATTGGCAAGCGCCATCAGCCGTTCGGTAGGTCGTACTTCGAAACTCGAAGTAAATAATCCCGGCAACAAAAAGAAGGGTCAGAGCAACAAGCCAGTACAGTAAATCGCGCATGGGTTCTTTCTATCGATTGACCAAGGATCGGCGTTCTATTCCAGACCAATCAAACTTTACCGAAATACCATGGTCTATCAGGTGAGTGCAGCGCAAATATCCAGCGTTGCTTGAATCCAGTGCAAGGAGAGTCGACCTGATGGCTATGCAAG
>Ga0007859_1000011_pt1 | contig 51083 bp, 50 predicted proteins | sample CryBogCBH27Jul07_FD_71222 | JGI IMG/M metagenome (GOLD analysis project Ga0007859, IMG submission 71222) | Freshwater microbial communities from Crystal Bog, Wisconsin, USA - CBH27Jul07 | ecosystem: Environmental > Aquatic > Freshwater > Lake | place: Crystal Bog, Wisconsin, USA | collected...
GATCACTTTCTCGTCACTAAAGTCTGGTATCGGTGTATCGGCCAGGTCCTTACGGCTAGAGCAGAAGTCCTCCATGAGTTCTCTCCTGTCGCCCAGGGAATCCAGGGCACCGATCTTGATCAGGTTGATTACCACAGACTTCTTGGCTGCCCCACGTCCGGTTGACCTCTCTAGCATGTCGGCCAGGCTGGTGAACGGACGGCCTGTCAAGATGTCCTTCACTGCGATAGGGCCAATCCCACGAACGGTGTCTAGACCATAACGAATGCCGTTATGCTCCAAGGTGAACTTTCTATCTGACCTATTGATGTCAGGTGGGTAGATCTCCAGTCCACGCTTACGGGCCTCGCGAACATACTTGTTGATGTTCTCTGAGTCCGTCTGCATCAGTGCAACGATGAACTCTTTGGGGTAGTAGTGCTTGGTCCATATCTCCCAGGACGAGATGGTGGCGTACCCGATGGCATGTGACTTGTTGAAGCTATAAGATCCCGCCGCCTCAAAGCTCGCCCAGATCTTGGTGATGGTAGGCATGGGGTCTGCTCGTCCGCGAAAATGTTCCATGAACTTCTCATTGGAGAGACAACCGGCAACAAACTTTTCCTTCATTGGACCCAGCTTGTCAACCTGCTTCTTGCCTATCAGCTTCCGCATCTCGTCTGCCTCAGAGAGGGAGAATCCAGCGAGAGTCTGACATGCCTGAATCAATTGCTCCTGGTAGACAAGGACACCGTATGTCCCGCCGACGATCTCACTCATCAGTGGGTGGTCGTAGGAGACTGACTCCAGGCCATGTCTACGACGAAGGTAGTGCTCCAACATACCGGCCCTGATCACACCCGGTCGGTTGATAGACAGGAGGTCGGCCACATCAGTCATCGAACGAGGCTTAAAGTCCCTCGTTACCTTTGCGCCACCAGGGGTTTCGATCTGGAAGATTCCTACCGTGTCACCCCTCTCCATGTCCCCCTTCCAGATCTCTGGATCGTCTAGCTCAGTGGTGAGGTTCTCGTAGTCCACCCATATGCCGTGCTGCTCATAGATCAGTTCACGGGCCACCATGAGTGTGTCCAGGTGTCGTAGCCCCAGGAGGTCTAGCTTGACAGCACCTAGCTCCTCGCAGTTATGCACCACAATGCCACCAGCAACAAAACTGTGATGCGGAGAAGCCATCTCTATGTCGTAGACATCATCCTCGCCGCCGCCAACAACAGATTCAACCCTAACGAACATTCGCACACACCCTAGAGCAATACTTCACATTGATAGTTTCTGCACCGCACCGCTCACAGGGACGAAGAGTCCGAATGCTTTTACCTAATCGCATGCCAATTCGATTGCAAGACTGACAACTCTGAACCAGATTCTCTAGTCGATTATCGTCCTTGATGCCATTTAGGTGATCTGCCTGTATTCCGCCCTGACCACCCCAGCCAAGCTCTCTACCGCAACCCCAATGACAGAAATGAGGGCCGGGGCCAATCTTGTCGTACAACACTTTTCGGTGTTCTGCAACCATGCCCTCATCATTAGCCAGCGGGTGACCATATTGTTTAGTTAGAAACCTATAGTCGCCGTCATAGTAATACCCCTTGCCAGAACCAAGTTGCCGCTGGCGACATGCCTCAACAAACTCCGGTGATCGTTTTTTGCCCAGAAGGCTAAAACTAATCTTTTTTCTGATTTCTGGTGAAAGTGGCCCATTCTTCCTGCCCTTCAACGCAGCAGAGATTTTGGCTGCTGTTTCGGCAGAAGGCCCAGTGCGGATTGCACTGTGTCGCCTGCAAACACATCCCGGTTCACACCTAGCCATCGACAGCCACCTCATCTTGTGCAGTTAGTTCTCCAGCAGGAACCCAGCCTCGTCGTGTCCAAACCAAATGCTCTGGCGTGCAACGTAATTGCTTTCCATCCACAAGCATAACTGTAACAAGCTTCTTAACTCCTTTGTGAACGACACGCACAACTTCGTTGTCCACCAACACATTTTCCTTTTCATCCAAGGAAAGAAGGGTGGCGGGAGGCGAATCAACAAGCTCCCTAATAGGAACACCGCCGACAAGCGTTTCTCCCGCAACGCATTCATGCATGTCGAACTGGGACACCACTAGCTCATTCTTGACCCTTGTGGGAAGAGTGCCCAGAAGTGGCCGGTTGGAGATGAGGATTCCAGAGGCGTGGGTACCGGACTGACGTGCCAGCCCAACCATCTCGCCCATCTTGTCAAATAGCCTGGGGTACTTGCGAACCCATGGAGCTAGCTCGCCACCCATCTCTGTGATGATCTCGTCCCAGCCTACATTCTCATCGTCAGATATTCCCTCGACCTCTTCGATGATGGCACTCATAGCCATCCGGTCGGAGAAACTGATCCCCATCACCCGGCAGAGGTCAGCCAGGGTCCCCTTGGGTGCAGATCGTGACCTGGTACCGATATGACAGACATGGTCATGCCCGTACCTGGCACCAAGGTAGTCCTTGATCTCTGGCCTACGAGACTGAGGCACGTCAACGTCAATGTCAGGGAAGTCTTTTCGGCCAGGGTTAATGAATCGCTCAAAGATAAGTCCATGTTTGACTGAGTCAATGGAGGTGATGCCCATCAGGTAGGCAACGAGGCAACCTCCTGCCGATCCTCGACCAGGACCTACAAGGAGCTTCTCTCTCTGAGCACCAGGACTGACATAGGAACGCCATACTCCCGTCTTAGCAGCCTTGACGTAGTCAGCAACGATATTGAAGTAACCGGCAAACCCCTTGTCATGAATGACTTTGAGTTCCTTGTCAATACGTTCCCGGTAGGCGTCAGGGTTGTCCCACTCTCTCTCCGAAAACGACTGGTAGACAGCCTTCTCCAAGACAGCAAAGTCTTCACTCTCTGAAGGAGAGAGTCTTGGCATCTCCAATTCGGCAGATATCTCTGCGGTGCAACTCATGGCAATGTCGTAGGAATTCTTGATGGCTTCCTCTGTGACAGAACGGCTTACACCATGCTTAGACATCCAGAATACAATTTCTTCTTCTGACATCATCCAGGATGCAGTCTGCCCACGTCCACGCTGGTCAGGGTTGCCGGTACTGAAGTCCCAGACCAGAGCATGGTTCTCCCACTGTTCCGGCTTGGCATAGTGGGCGTCATTGACCACCACCAGGGGGATGCCAAACTCCTTGGCCACACGGACCTTGGCCTGATTGAGCACCCGCATCTCATTGGTGAGCGAGATCTCTTCCTCTGTCTTCGGATCAACGAACTGCCATGGGTGCAGTTCCATATAGAAGTTCTCGCCAAATACGCTGAGTAGCTTGCCAATAATCTCACGGGCAGCAGGCTCATCACCACTAGCTACATTGCGAGCGAACTCCGTAAGCATGCAGCCGTCAGAGGCATAGAGTCCACTGCTGTACTGCTTCATCATCTTTAGGTCAGCTTGAGGCTTGCTATAGAAGTTGGCCGGTTCATAGGCCTTTGAGGACCAGGCCCAGAGATTACGCAGCCCCTCTTGGTTCTTTGCCAGGAGGACGATGTGGCTATTGTCCCGGCCCCTGGTCTTCTCTTCGCGGGACTTATTCAGGTCAACTGACCAGTACCCCTCCATACCAAGGACTGAGTGAATCCCCTTGTCCCTACATGCCTTCTGGAAGGCAAGATGCATGTTGACTTCGCCATGGTCTGTGATGGCAACAGCAGGCTGGCCCAGATCTGCTGCACGAGCAGCCATCTCGCTGACGCTTGAGTAGCCGTCGAGAAAACTGCCCTCCGAATGGGTATGGAGATTGGCAAAATTGCCCATGATTCAACCTTGAGTTGAGATTGCCTGAATTAACAGTCTGGAGGGTGCCTGGAGGGGGAAGGCCAGACACCCACCGGACTGGTGGAAGCCCCTATTCCACCAGGCCAGCCGCCGTAGATTCCTCATCGTCCCTGCTGGGGATGCAGGGTTGGGCAGTCTATTTGTTCTTCAGGAGCAGGTCCCGAAGGCTAGCACCGAACTCAGTTTCGGGCACAGCAGCCTCAAATGTCGCTGACTGGGCCTCGTCCGCAGAGTCGGCGGGCCTTGCAGCAGCAGGAGCATCCGAACTCCCTGTCAGGAAGTACTTAACACGCTCTTCGCCAGCGTAGTACTCAGCCCACTCATGCAGGGTCTGGGGGCAGTAGAGGTAGCGCTGGGGATCTTCTTTGTCCCAAGGCTTTCCGTATCCGTAGAACTTGTGCAGGACATCAATGTCCTTCAGTTCCTGGATCGGCTCTAGGGGAATGGCGGTATAGGTGGTGTCTAGGGCAGACCCGGTTCGCTTGATCTCGTAGTCACGGTCGCAGAGGGTACCGTACCGCATACCTAGCTGGAGCAACTGCCCCCAGAAGTTTTTCTTTGCCTGACGGACGATCCCGAACCAGCGAGACTTGTAGGTCTGGTCACCAACAGTGATGTCTTCGGTGTAGTCCACGATCTCAGTACCGCCACCGGCCTTGGGTACCTCCTTGCGGAGGACAGCGATACCGGCTACTCGTTCGATGAGCTTGGGGTCGATCAGTGGACCGGACTTCCCGTTCTCGTAAACCTTGCCACCATACTTCTTGACGAAATCTTCTGTGCCCTCACCGAATACATCGGGTGCGTAGAGAAAGTTCTGGAACTTGCCATTGGCATCCAGGACATACTCGTAGAAGTTGGCCGTGATGATGTCATCAGTGAGGAAGCGGACGATCTTCGTGTCGCCGTCTGCCCACCTGAAGTAGTTGGATCTGGTGAAGTTCTGGCCCTGGGGCTTGGCCATTGCGTCCGATAGTGCTTGCAGTCCGACCTTCATGTGGCACTTCCTTTTTCGTGTGTTTTTACCCGTTTTTTGTGTGCTTTGTGATGCACAGATCACGCTACCACGCATTGGCTCATGATGGCGAAGGCCAAGGCAGTACTTGGTTCCCAACCCCGTGGGACCTGCACAATCCCTGCACTGGGCATCACTATCGGCGTGTCGTCCTCTGTGATGAAGAGCCTGATCGTCTTCGTGTACCCGAATAGTGGTGCGACACTGACCAGGGCCTCATACCACCGCTGAGCATTCAGCATGTCGAAGGGGTCTTCCCCCTCAGAGTAGTAGTCGTAGAAGTCTTCGTGATCGTCTAAATCGCTGTCCTCAAAGGGAATCAGGGCATCTAGTCCAATTCCCGACTCTGCGATCACAGCCAGGATCTCTGAGTCTATGAAGAGTTGACCTTCTGGGGTCCGGTCATACCGGACCTTCATCTCTGGGTCAGTCAGTACGGCACCGATCTCTTGAAACCTCATGAACTTTTCGGTGTCTGGAGATAGGCCGTCTGGATGGTACCTCTTGTAGACATCACGCAGGGCACGCCTGATCTCGTCCTGTGTCGCCCAGGGCAGTAGGCCAAGTTCGGCGTAATAACCATTGGGGTCATTGATGTTTCGGGAGATCTTTGCAATCTCCCTACTACAAGAAGGATATCCAGAACCAGGCCATGAGGAGTGCTCTGAACTGTACCAGTCCAGTGACTCCCTCTCGCGCATCTTAATGAGAGTGCTTTTCTGGAGGTACGCCGTTATTGAAGAGACGCTGCTTCTTGTGGTTGATCTTGTGCTGCATCAACTCTTTATTCGCGGCCTGTCGCTGAACATGTTTGTCAACAACGTCTTTGGGCCAGATCTTGTACCAGGGGTTTGAAGGTTCTGTTGATGTCCCATCGGTAGAAGTTTCCTTGACCTTAGAGGTAGCTTTTTTTCTTGCCATTTTTCTCCTTGTCCCAGTGCGACAATAGTAGGGCTGCGGGAACAGCGGAGTCAATCATCGACATGATCTCTTCTGCGGAATTGTAGTCTCCCATATCCTTTCCCTCTTCTGAGACAACGATTTTCAGTGAGACATGACGATAGAGGCTATTGCCCACCTTGCGTGCCGCCAGATCCCCTGCACTATCAGCATCAAACCAGAGGATGACCTCGGGGAAGTTCTTCAGGTAATCGATCTGCATACCGCTAACCTTGGCTCCAAATGTGGCCACTACCTTGGTAAATCCAAGAGCATGAGCCTTAGCCACACTCATTGGTGACTCCACCACTACCACCGGATCAGAGGTATCTACCCACTGTGCCCCGTACAAGGTCTCCGACTTTGGAAAACCTAGGCTGTTCTTGTACTTCGGTACCTGTGGACTAGTAGCTGGCCACAGGGAACTACCAGGTATCGCACGCTGCTGCCAGCCCACCAGCTTGCCTTCCCAGAAGTGCGGGAAGACAATGCGATTGGAATCAGGGTCATATCCGATCTGGAGCTTGGAGGATGCGTCGAGAGTAATCCCGCGCTCCCTGATATAGGGGTGAGAGTATGACCAAGGCTCAAGTACTCTCGTTGAGTACTCTGGAATATCCATGAAGTAGGAGCCTTCTGAGGAGAGTATCCCGTCGATCTCGCTAGCAAAGTCCTCAGAGGTAGAGGTGGCTCCGTCGAGGAAATCTCCGACAACCGGGATGATGTCGCCCAGGCTGTCCTTTCCCTCTAGCTTCATGATGAGGTGAAAGAGATCCCCGCCCCACCAGTTGTAGCAGATGAATGTCTTCTTCTCGACATTGACTGAGTTGTGTACTACCAACCCATTTGCAGTAAAGTTCCCCCAGTCCGAGACCTCCATGTCATAGGTCATCTCTGGTGGCAGGGCCTCCACCTTGACCACACGATCAGGCAATGCCTTGACCTTGGTCCCAGGCTTTGTGCAAATGCTGTTCTCGCCAGAGCTTTTCTTGGTGTGGCATGGTTTGCATGCCGGAAGCAGGTTACTGTCAGTGAAGGCCAACGAAATATCTTTAACCACAGGGATGACATGATCCAAGACCAGTTCTTCTAGAGGGAGGTCAGCACCACAGATGTAGCACTGGTCCACTGGAAGAATTAACCGCTTTCTCTGCTGTTGCGTCCAGAGCCCAATCTCCGTACGGAGACGCCTGGGTACACCCTTCTCGGGCTTAGTGTAGTCTCGACCACGACCTTCACGGTAAAGCCAATCCCTATCGGCCCTTATCTCACCAGCAGTAACCCACCCACGCCCGCTAAAAACTCTATGCTCCGCAGTACATTTGAGCACCTTCCCAGACTCGGTCGTGATGCCAAGTAAGGGCTTTACTCCGGCCTCCCATATATCAGAAACGTGACCTATCCGGCCATACATATCACCATCGACATCCCAAGACCGCACACGGACATCTCGGAAGAACCTCCGCGCACCGTGAGGGTGTTCGTCTCGGAACCTCTTCACAGCATCTTGCGCCTCAGCCTCTGTGAGGAATGTGCCAAGATGATTTCTCTTGCGCTGGTGAGTTACACAGACTGCCCAATGTCCTTGGGGGGTTTTCCTGTACCCCTTCCCCTCTCTGCGGTTGCAAGGAACCCCGTCATGCCACAGCCGATAAATCTCTGACAGGGTCCGCTTATCTGTCCAGACATCCTCCTTGCCCTGCTGAATATTAATCAAAGTATCCCCGGTCAAACAGGCCGAAGGGTTCCGGTCACCATTCTTGTGGTGCGGCTCTACCCGATCCAGTAGGCAGGAGTGGATGATCTCCGTAGTGCCGTCAGGTCCGGTCATCTCCCGGCAGTTCTCTGCACCGTAGTGAGCTAGGACCTCGCGGACATTGAGACGCCTCTTGTACTCCTGGTAGAGGCTGTCATTGATAAGGGTCTGTAGCCCTACCTTCACTGGAGGCCCTTCATGATCCTCATGATCTCCTTGGCTAGGGTGACTCCCTGGCCAATGATGGCATCGTAATGGTCCCTGACCAGCAGGGCATAGGAGTCGTCAGAGAAGGTGATGTGAACCATGTCGTTGTCATGTTTGACAGCAACGATTTTCATCTCAGTCACTGAGCTTCGCCCATAATCTCCAACCTTGTCTCGTTCACAAGTTCCCACCGGCATATGTAGCTCAGGATATCTGACCGGCGTGCCCCAAGGATGTCCATACGCATCAAGTGATTGGCACGCTCGTCCCTAGTCCTGGAGAGTCCCAGGGCAAGGTCCACCGTCTGCTCAATCGAAGCCGTGTTCGCGAAGTTCTGTAGCCCGATACCGTCTGGCTGGCTGAGGCTTGCACGGTTCAACTGGACTGCCAGCATGCAGGGTATCTGTCCTGCTGAGTCCCTAGAGATCTCCTTCTTGAGGTTGGCTACGATCTCAGCATGCTTGGTTGTCACCTCGCGGTGCTGGCCGACTGCATCCATGAAGCTCAGTTGGTCGATGATCAGGTAGTCGGCACCCAGTTGTCTTGCCCTGGAAACGATATGGGGGACAGTACGCTCCCCCTCCATCGGCCTCTCCACAAAGAGGTCACCTAGGGAAGCGAGTTCCTCCTGTGCTGCACGGAGCCGGAAGACCTCGTCGGCATTCAATTCCCCGTGAGTCAGCCGGTTGTAGGAAATCCCCGAATAGATGGCGTCGAGTCGGTCTTCGATCTCTTCCTTGGACATCTCCAGGGTGACGAAGAGCGGAGTCTGCCCCTGCTTGCGTGCCTCTATGGCGGCGTTACTGAGCATGAAGCTCTTGCCTGTCTTGGAATAGGCACCGACAGCACATAGTTCACCAGGACGGAGACCATTGGTGTGGTGGTCCAGGATCGGGAACCCTAGCGTTACACCGGCACCGTGATTGTCCTGCCGGTTGGCATAACGCATCCTCCTCTGATCGACAGAGGTCCTCATGTTGCTGCGAGAGAATCGTGGGACGATGGTTTCAGAAGCCGAATAGGCCTCTCCGAATAGGGTTTTGAGAGTTCCCTGTGGGTCCTCAGAACTCGTGGTTGCCGCCTTGCGGATCATTTCCTGGAGTCGGTTGGTGGCGAACCGTCGCTGCAATACCTCGACCAGGTACCCGGTGGACTCCTCGACAGTAGGCAGGAAGGTGACGCCGGGGAATTCGTAGGTCAGGATGTCCTGGGTCGGGACCTGCTGCATCTGTTCGGAGTACCAGTAGTCCAGGATGAATGAGAATACTGCCTGGTTGACAGGGGTCTCAAAGCAGTCTGGCCGTAATCCAAGTTCCCAAATCTGCGTCATGACAGAGGATTCGGTGATCTTAGATATCAGTTTCTCTTCCCAGGAAGACACTATGCCGCCCTAGAAGATTGGGCGGGTTTCTCCTTCACGAATCTCCTTGAGGGTCCTGGTATTTGAGAGTGGTCGGAAGTCCTCCCCCGTCATCTCACAGACGATGGAGTGCTCCTTGAGGAGACTGAGGACAGCAGATCCATAGCCGTCGCCTAGCTCCTCCGGACTCATATTAGTCGTAATGAATGTCGGGCGTCCCTCCTGAACACGGGTACGCAGGATCGTGTCGAAGGTGGACTCTGTAAGGTTGGACTTCGACCGTAGCTCCCGACCCACATCATCCAGTAGCAGGATCTCACTATCCACGAACCGGCGCTGGAAGTACCTCCGGTCATCGTTAGACTTCCACCCGGCGGTCAGCATATCGATGGTCTGGGCGAAGGTCGTGGCGAAGACCCGGTAACCCTGCTTGACGAACTCCTTGAGGATCAGGTTTGCAAGGAGGGTTTTACCCGTCCCATAGCTCCCTGTGAGCAGTAAACCGATCCCCCTGGCCGCATACCTCTCGTATCCCTCTATGTAGCGTAGGAGGGCACTGAGGACCTCTTTGTCGCCGTCATAGTCAGGGAAGTCCAGACGCTGGTAGGTAGTGCCGATACCGGCATTGAGGTAGTGCTTGTGTAGCTGCCTCTGCATCATGCAGTCGCAGTCCTGATCCTTGTCACGAAAGAAGAAGCGCCCCTTGCCATTGCAGGTAGGACATTCCTGGATTCTTGGATAGCGAGATTCTAGCCTGGCCAGGTCCTCGTCAGATAGTGTTGCCAGTCCAATATTGAAGTGCCTCAAGGTATTGAGCGCCCTTAGATATCTTGTAGTTTGGAGAAACCCTCTACAGAAACTTTCTCTCTACTCGACTCTCGCAGCATCTCGTCCTGCAATTCTATGTACATGATGTCGGTCCACCACTTCATGGGCCTGGAGAATGTCGAGTAGGTGACGTACTCCCCATTGTTCCTCTTGCCGTTGTGCTTCCAGTAGGCCCACTTGACAATTCTTCCGGCCTCCCGGTCACCGTAGGTGCGCTTGAGGGCACTGAAGATGGCCTTCTCGCGGTGGGGACTCGCCGGTAAGTCTATGCCGTAGACGGCCTTGATCCAGGTCTTGATGTAGGAGACCAATTCATGGGCGGTCATCTGCTCGACCGACTTCCCCATCATGTCTTCGACGGCGTCAAGGTCAGTAAACATCTATCCCCGCTGTCTCTTCTTGCCCTCAGTCTTCTTGGTGGATTCAGTCGCAGACAGTGCCCAGCGCCGCAAGATCTTTCGGATAGTCGCGTCGGTCTTGGAGTCCAGACCGGGGGCAGAGAATGTCGATGGCCTCATCCTACCTATTCTCCACCAGAACCCGACTCTGCAAAGGCCGACTCGCCGTAGCGTGCCAAGAGAATTCTCTTCAGGACCTCCTTGAGTTCATGCTCTGGGAGGATACCCCGACGATGGCAACTCATGGCGATCTCGTAGATGACCGGGAGGGTAAAGCGCATCCGCTTACCCACCTTGGGTGGTTCGATGGTTCGACCGTCCGGATATATGAAGATCTTCTCCCGCATACCCCAGTACATCCACTGGTCAGACTTACTCCTGCCGTCAATGCCAGAGGTGCCGGGAAAGAACCCGGCAGCCTCCTTGGTACTGTAGAACTTTTGAATTCCAGCGGCAGCAATCATACCGTCGAGACTGGGAAAGATCTCTGAGGCGAAAACCGTTGCGGCCTCGTTATTATTCAGCATGTCTGTGCTGCTGGAATTCGACTTTGGCATTGATTGCCCTTCTCTCTATGGGGACGAGAGTGGCCTTATCGTTATCACCGGAGTGCGCCAGCCACCAACCTCCAAGCATTGTAACAACTTTGAGAGAGTTTGTGGATTCTTCTGCGCTAACTTCATCATCTTCTCAGGAGAGAATGTGTACTCCTTATGACGCGGAATGATCTGTCGCGGAATAACTTTCACGTCACAGACCTCTTCCCACTCCTTTTCCGAAAGGAGTTCCTGCAACTTATCGGTATCCAGGTCGGAATCCTTTCGACCGGCCCGCTCTTTGGCGAAACGGTAACCTAGGTCCGGAACATGCAGTGAACCGTTCTGGTGATCTGGATTGTCCAGTCCAGCTTCCTCATTCACCGCAGTGATGTGATTGGAGACCGCCTCCTTGATCATCAGGAGACGTGCGGCCAGAAGCTCAGCCATGTCCCGCTGATCCAGCCACTCCCTCATCAGACCGATAGCTTCCTCCTGAGAGAGGGTACGTCCAGGAGCGGTATCGATCTGGTTGGACCGGATCTGCTCCAAGGCATCACAGAACTTCACATCCAGTTCAGCAAGGGTATTCTCATCGGACTGTTGAATCGCGTTGATATGGCGCTGCTTCCGCTGAGCCACCGTGGTGCGCTCGACAGAGATCGCCTCTTCTTCCCGGCGAGATACCAGGAGCCGGTATGCTTCGATGTAAGAGCCACCGGCATCCTTGATCAGGTCCGATACATCAGACTTACTGAGATCCTTCATTTTTCCCCTTTGTTTTTCTTTTAGCATGGGTATGGTTGTCCTTGCTGGTTAAGGCAGGCGTTGTAGCAGTTCTGGAAACGGTTCCAGAGGCCGAAGTACTCACAGTGATAGAAGGTCCCGTTGGGATTGGCAGGACCGTCACAGAATCCACCCCATGGGCTGTTCACACACTGTCCCGGCACTGCACCAGCAGTAGCCGGTGCGGCGAGGGGGATGAGGAAGAGGGCCAGGGTGACCAGGAGCCTAAACATGACTCGACCGTGCCCCTTCCCCAAAAGCTACCAACTCGCCCCAGTGACGGGGGCAGTAATTGTAGACATCATAGTTGATGATCGCGACACTGTCGTCGTAGGTAGGGACGATGGGGGACCGATAGATGGTCTTGAGTAGTGCGGTCAGAGATGTGGTATTGACACCCTGTTCGTCCAGGAAATCGCACACACCTCCAGAGATACTATTGGCCAGGGTGATCTCGGCAGGCGAGAGTGTTGTGTCAGCATGGGCGACACCTGGGGCAGCCAGGCCCAGCACTACCAATACAGCGGTTGCGAGCTTCAATATCATGATTGACTCCTTGGTCGGACGGTTGGTTCACCGGGTATAACCAAGGACTCTAGGGTTTCTATTCCCCGCCGGTTGGACTTTGTTCCGCCAGGGCCTCTAGCTGGGCAATCTTGACAGCGAGGACATCCTGGACCAGGCGTAGCTCGACCTCTGTCAGTCCGTCAGTCAGGTCCTGGCCACCGTAGTACCAGTGCATGGTGATGACTGCCAGTGCCTGACCAACGATGAGTATGTTCTTACGAGAACCTAAGAATTCCTCAGTTTCAGTCAGAGCAGACCTCAGGGCTGAGATTGGGGAGAGATTCACCCGAAGGATCTTCTCTTCAGCACGATCACACCATCCAACGATGAAGTCTAAGAAGGACTTTCCCTCCTCCGAACCAGACTGAAGGTCACTAGCTAGTGCATGCCAATCTGACTGACTATAGGTTCTCAAGGGGGACAACACCTTTCGTAGAGGTCGGCCTAGCTATATACCTATTTATTTTCCCTCTCTCTTCTCCCCCCTATCCCCCCCAAGGGGAAGGAAGGAACAAGGAAGGAAGGAAATTTGGGTACCCAGGTTAAGGCCGAAAAATATGACATGCCCCCCTCCCCCCCTAAAAGGTCCCCCTCCGCACGGGGCGTAGTGGTTCTGATCCAGAACCAAAACTAGTGCGTGGGAACCAAACACCTATTGCCACTTGCCCCATAGTGGACAAGCGGTCTCGGTGTTGTCTGAACGTGGCCTTTGCCCAGACATCCTGCCGGTACAGGACAATTAACCGGGGAGGTTGTTTAGCGGCCAACTCTCCTTGATAACGCCGTTACTGTTACGCTGCATAACAATGTACCGGATGATTGACACAGCCGCGCAAATCGACCTCAACGACGATTCCTTCGTCGTGGCAGAGCCTCATCCCGACTATCCCGGCGAACTCCTCTTCCGGTCACCGGACCAGCCCACCTTCCTCTCTACCTACTCTGACTGGGTCAGCCGGTACGGGTGCCTGAATGACCTCTACAACCTCCGTGGGTTCCTGGAGGTCCTCGACCAGGACGGCATCCGGCACTACTTCACCCGTCCCTGTGCGCCCATCCTGGCCGATTACGATAGATGGTCCCAGCCGGTCCATATAGAGGGTTTTGGACTCACCCCATACCCTTTTCAGGGCTTCGGGCTAAACAGGGCGCTGGAGCGCTCTCAGGGCCAAACAGAGCGCTTCTACTTCGCCGGGTGGGGATGCGGGTCCGGAAAGACCATCCTGGCCGCTGCCGGGTCCCAGGAACTAATCAACCGGGGCGAGGTGGACATCGTCCTGGCCTTCACCCTCCAGAAGCTCAAAAGAAACCTCTGCCGGTTCTACCTCGACCACACACGGCTGAGTGCGGTGGTCGTGGACGGCACCGCCCAACGTCGGCAGAAGATGTACGCTGATCCCGACACCCAGGTATTTGTCTTGAATTATGACAAGGCCTGGGCTGACCTAGAGCCGATCAAGGAACTGGTCTCTACCCGTAGTGTCCTATTTGTCGCAGACGAGGCCCATGTCCTCATTACAGACGGTCGAAAGAATCGTTCACGAAAGGCTTTTGAGGAGATCCTAAAGAGTTCCTACAAGTCTTCGGTATGGCCTATGTCGGCCACTGTAGTCAACCATTCCCCCATTCGTTACCGTGACGTTTTCAACCTTGGTGGTTCGCGAAAAAACCCACTGGGCAGCAAGATTGATTTTGAGAATAGGTACGCGGAAAGTAAGCGTCGGGTCACGATCCAGACCCGTAACGGTGGCTCCTTCGATACCGTCTTCTATGACTGGGACCTCTCCAAGCTCCAGGAGATCCGTCACCGTGTCTCTGACCGGACACAGAATGTCCGCAAGACAGACCCGGCACTGAGAGACAACTTCAAGGGCCTCCAGGTCATCATGGTCCCGGTGCAGATGTCCAAGGAAGACCGCCGGATCTATGACGCTGTTGTGGATGAGGCCAGGATGGCACAGGGCAGGGAGGAGTCACTAGCACCCTACTACCGGCTCCTGCGGTACGTCTGCAACAACCCGCTGTCTCTCACCAAGACAGAGGATGCCCTGGGCCAGCGTATTGCCAAAGAATATGGCTGCACTGACAGGAACTGTTCCAAGATGGAACTCTTCCTCGACCAGGTTGAGGCCCTACAGGATTCTGAAGAGCAGGTTGTTGTCTTCACCCAGTGGACTAACCTCTCCCTCTTCCTTATCAGTGATCGGTTGTCGCAGAGGAAGATCAAGCACGTCAAGCACTACGGTGTTGGGCAGTCTCCCAAGGAGTCCCAGTTAGCCCAGGACACCTTCAAGAATGACCCTGGCTGCACGGTGTTCCTGTCCTCCGACGCCGGGGCATACGGTCTAAATTTCCAGAACGCACGTTATGTCATCTCTTACGAGGCACCGTACTCCTATGACGTGCTCCACCAGCGCAATTCACGGATTGATAGGGCAGACAGCCACCTTGATGGCCTAACCGCATATGTCTATGTCACCGAAGACTCTGTCGAGGAGAGGATCTGGGAGATTCTCAACTCACGGAAAGAACTTGCTGCTGCCACCACAGGTGGCAAGGAAGTGTTATCTTATGGGAATGAGATGTCTTCTAGCAGTTTGGACTTCCTCATATTCGGATCATAAGAATGAAAGGTAACTGATGGAAAGCTCTACCTTCGTGAACCAGCGCCACGCCATGCTGAATGGTTTTGCAGCAGCAGGCAAGAACGGTGCTACCGCAGAAGAGGCAGCAGACCTAGCTGGTGTTTCGATGCGCTCTTGCTTCTGGAAGCGTGCCAGTGAACTTCGTAAGAAGAATTACCTGGACCCGGTTATGTTCAAGGGGGAGCAGGCTTTTCGGCAGAGTAACGCTGGAGGTTTCCAGACTGTCTGGAAGATTTCTCCAGAAGGAAAGGCCAAGCTCAAAGAGTGGAACCGTTCCTGACTACCGACCTACAGTCAGCAGCCATAGTCTTTATCGTTGCTCAGAGCATTATCTTCACGGTACTTGCGCTCAGTAGCAGGTTGCCCTAGGGCGAAGTGTCTTCGATCATTCCTGAACAGGCACCGTAGACAAATGCTGCCCACAGGACAACGAATAGTGCTGTGGCACCCAGGATCATCTTCATCGTGGGGCTACCGTAGCACCGCGAGCGTTGATGTAGGCCAGTGCAATATCGGTATAGGTAGAGCTACTGGTCAGCCCTAGTCCTGATGGGCAGAGTGCCTGGATGGTGGTGTCTGTGTCGCTTGGGAACGTCAGTGGCTTGAGTACCGAGTAGAGGACAGCGGGACTTGGCTTCAGCGAACTCTGAAGGCTGGCCCATGCTAAGGCCGGGGTCAGTGCTGAACCTGAGGAGGAAACTGTCTCTATGGAATTCTGCCACAGGGTGCCTTTCCCGCTCAGTGCCGCAAATACGCTGTCCAAGAAGGGCATTCCGTTGACAGGAAGTACCTGATTCAGCGCAGAGTTGACTATCGAACGCACCAAGTCACCACCACCAGCTATGTCTGTTGGCGCAGTGGCGAACGGATCATTTGGGGCTGCCATCTCCCACCACCAGGATGGAGTGTTTCCGTTTCTGGCCCATCCTAGATTAGAGGAGTTGGTGCCGGTCGGAAAAATCCCGGCACCACCAGGATCACTTCCATCAGGAAAAGTCTTCCCGGCCTGTCTGCACGGATTGCTAAAGGCTACTGCGGCAATGCAATCACCGTAACGTGAAGTGAGACTTCCAGATTGAAGTTGCTCCATGACTCCGGAGATGATTGCACTACCCTGGCACATTCCCACCATGGCGAATGTTCCTGTGGTGTTCTGAATCTGGTTGGTTAGTTCGGTGATGCCCGCAGATATCGACTTCCCGAGACTTATCGAAGAAACAGCACCGTTGTCTGGAGGAGAGCCTAAGCTGTCTGAGGACAGGGGACCACTGATGGGGTAAGTGATGGGGCACCAGTTGAAAAGATGTGGGTCTGCGGCAGCACCTATCAGTGCATCGAAGGAACCCGAGGGTGTTCCATCGACTCCAGAACGATAGCCACTTGTCATGCCCCAGAAGTTGGAGAAGGTTCCGCAGCAAGTGTAAAGAGTATGTCTCTTGATGCCGTCATTCCAGCGATCTGCCCTGAAGTAGGCCAGTTTCTTTGTGCCGTCAGCCTTTACGAGACCGTAGTTAGCCATGCTCCGTCGCCCCTAGTCGCTGTACTTGTAGATGGCGATCCCGCCGACATAGTTTCGTTCGTTAGCTAGCCACCTCAGAGTTTCCAGGTAGTCGCTTTGCTGCTGCTCTGTATAGTTGTTGGAGTCGTAGCCTACTGATGTCCAGTAAATATTTTTGGAAGAGTCACCATGGGCAGACATGACCCGGTAGAGGGTGTCAGAAGGGGCGATAGTATTGGGTCCAGGCCCTGGAGGCATGGGTGACTGTCGTGTTCCTACCGAAAGTGGATGGTAGGCAACAACATTGAAGTAGTTCTTTGCCCCAAGTCCATAGATCTCGTTGAGAAATCCCGAAGGCTCTCTGTTGATGTACGATGAGCTACTCAGGGACTCTTTCACTGCACCAGAAGCGCTGACAGATCCCGTTCCCCATTGCTGGTCTGTGCAGGACTGAAGCCCTCCCATGATGACGGTAGCACCGGACTGAACTGATTTGATTCCTGTATAGGCAGCCTTCAGATATCCGACATATTCAGAGCTACTAACTCCGGTAGGCCAGTTCTCTACGACATTGGGTTCGTCCCAGATCTGATAGTCAAGGATTCCCTTGCCGCTGTTGGCAGGAATGATCCCTGTTCCGCCTGGCTGGTATCGGGTAGCGAAAGCTGTTGCCATAGCGCCAAAGTCAGCTTGGTGTTGGGATAGCGGTGATGCCCAACTAGGCGCTGGAGGTGCCAAAACAACCATGGGTGGCTGAACACCGGCAGAAAGATAGGCTGCATCTACCGCACTGGTGATCCAGGTGGATTCTCCAGCATCGTTGAGCACGAAAACTTTTCCGCTGTTGACACTACCTAGTCTGGTGGAGCAAGAAAGGGGGCCATGGGCCTGAAGGGACAAGGGGACTGTGGCACCACTCCAGACATACACTCCGTTTTGAGAAATGTTTGTCTGGTCCTTGAGCAGGATCAGGTTCCCTGCACTCAGTGTGATCTCGTCAAGTGTGGTTCCTGGGGAGGCCAGGCTGACATTAGAGCCTGTTGAAATTGCCTGTACAACATATCCAGTTGCTCCAAGTGCATTGTTGATGATGGTGTCAGACAGTGACCACGAGTACCCTGAACCGTTTGGCTGAACTAGGCTCCAGGGGATGATGATTCGGCTTCCGAATCCAAGGTAGCTGATTTCTTGAAACTGCCCCTGTGTAGTGGTGTTCGTGGTAGTGATGTAGAGGGATGTTGACGGCGGTGAAAATGTTGTTACGGAGTAGGCATAGTCGTCTTCGTGAGCAGGACCAATGACGTTATTGAGTTGGTCGATAGCGATTTGCTGTGCAGACCTTGTGTTGTCCGAAACTCCACCTACGGTTACGGTACCTGCTCCGCTGAGCGGGGTCCAGGTCGGCGAATCATAAAGGGAATTCGTGCCTCTAAGCTGTTGCCAGAGTTGGTAGAGGGTGCCTGGGAGATTGATTGCTGTGTCGGAATACTGCTCTAGAAGGAAGTCGAATGACTGCGTTGCTTGCTGCCCGACAGCGGAGTCGTCCGTAGTACAGATTGGGTCACCGGGATAGGCAAACTCCCACACAAGATTCGGTGTATTGGTGAGCCTTCTGTTGGCAGGAGCGATTCCGTGCCCAGTAGGAATTGATGGGCAGCTTGGAAAGGCACGTCCTGCTTGCCTTTCGGGATTGCCAAAGAGGAACACCCCAACGCAATCAGAGGCCCTTGGCCAAGTTCTGATTTCCTTGTAGACCTCGCTCATGATCATAGCGCCCTGAAGGGTGCCGACAAGGACGAAGTCCGTATTGGGGTTCTGCTGGATTAGCTTGATGACCTGGTCTACACCACGCTGGATGCTGACATTGAGGGGAAACAGGTCATTGGGGTACCCACCGACAATGACGTGGTTGAAGATGTTTGTGTTGACCCCTAGGCCGATGGTGCTGCTCGCGGAATTGTCAGCGGTGCTAAGGCACTCATAAATGTTAATTCTGCGGTATGCCACCAGGAAATTCCTTGTCGCTCAAACAAAAAGCCCTTCAGTGCTTTAGAAGAGAATCACGAAGGGGGACAGGGTTTTAGGCCTCAAAGAACCAATTCAGGATCTTTGCACGCTTGGCCTTGTCTATGGAAAGTGCTGTGTCGGTGAGTATTCCGTCAGTAAGAAGCCATGCCTGAACTACATCGTTGTTGTCTGACCGATGATGTACTCTAATTTCTCGGTTCCCAACGCGATACCTCTTCAGGACCACAGACACACCCTTGAAGTTTTCCTCCATCTATCTTCCCTCCTTGGGGAACTACTGCAAGTAAAGTGGGGTGAATAGTGAAGAGTAGGCATAGCTTTCGTCTCCGTTGATCGTTATGCCGATAGACATCTGGTTCACTCCTACGGTAGTCCCGACAGTTCCGTTGTCGGTATTGACAATCGGAGTCACGTCATGAGGTATGTCAGAACCAAGCTGAACATGATATCTGATCTGGGAAATTTCTACCCAGAGGTCATTGAGATAGATGTCGTCTGCATTGTCTCCCGTTAGCTCAAAAATGAGCTTGTATATCTGGTCCTGGCTCTCTGGTATCTGAACCCAGGAACCTTGGTAGGTGTACCAGTATCCGGTAGGGACATCGTTCAGTGTTTCCGCATGAACCTCTCCCGATGACGAGTAAGTGCTCCCACTGAGTCCAGCACCGTTTCCGCTAACCCTCCAGAGGCTGAAGTTGATTGAGTTGTTTGTCTTGGTCTCCTTGTAGAAGGTGGCACAGATCCGAAAAAGGCCACCTGGCACGAAGTTAATCTCTTGCCGAACAGTGATACCCGCGCTTGCTGCTGAGACGCTGGGGTTTCTAGAGAAGTGTATGGTCCGCTTGTTGTCATAGATGATCTCTGCATAGCTGATCGATGTCTCGTTATAGATACTGCCCCAGTCAACGTAGTCATCACCCCAGTTAGCCTTGATGTCTGACCATGAGCCAGTGAGCGTATTGGCGTCTGGGATAGTTGTAACGTAGCGTGCAAGAACTGTTCTCCTTGGATCATTAGCACTAGAACTATCTAGATTTGCCCACAGGGGGTCTGATCGTTTGAGTCCGGAGTCAGAAAAGTCAACCTTGACCTTGCAGAATTTTGCCTTGGTGGTGATTGTCTTCTGCACACTGCCCACGATGCCAGCAGACGGAGACATGTCTATGTCATCGAACCATATGTCGCCAGAAGAGATTTCGGGATTGACATTCAGGCAAATCTTTACTTGGGTTACCCCTGAGTATCCGGACAGGGTATTGAAGTTGACCGATCCATAGAGCGGTATTGCCTCTACACCGACTTGTGGTACCGAAGAAACACTCCCTCCTCCTGCTGGCATTGCAGGAAACAGGTTGACTTCCGGCAGCCCTAATGTGCCGTCAGCAGTTACCTGCATGTAGTTGCCTAGCTCTATGGGAGAACCGACAGGGTTTCCCCCAGAGTCCAGTCCGATCAGGCTCACATATATCCTGGCACCCGACGTATAAACAAGGTTCTTGTAGACTACCCATGCACTAAAGTTGATGGTTTTGCCGGGTGAGGTGGTTATTGGGTATCCTTCGCTTCCCTGGTCGAAAGACTGTGTGTTGTCAGTAGAGATGGGAATGGGGTCTGACTCCAGGGTCCGCAGTGTTCCGTTAGCCGTTGTGTGTGCCGAGCCATATATGAGAGGGGTTCCTGGCTGCCAAGAGGTAGCCACACTGTGGCCACTAGAGGTATCCCAGTTCCATCCTGAGGTGCCGGTCCAGTAGCTTAGGTCTGCATTGAAACCGGAGTTCTTGACTGTGTATGGATTTGACTTGGCTGTAATCGGTCCTGTGTCAAGCTTATTGATGCTGACTGAGGACCAGTCTTTCGTGATGTCGTAGTTGTCGAATCTGAACTCAGTAGGGTCCTCGTAGTCAATATGAGTCACCACATAGGGCTGAACCTCACGAATCCCAGCGAAGTAGGCAATGCTGGCATCTAGTGTCACGGTCTTGGTTTCATACTGATGGACGGCGGTAGTGGTAAACCTTGTCCTCACCCCTAGGCTGTTGCTCTTGCTCGTAACCACTTGTGACTTGGTGACTCCAGAAACTACATTGGCGGGCATGCGGAGTGTCTGCCCTGGGAATACCCACCAGTCCTGGCCCAGCATAGGTAGTGCGGCAGGACTTGAAGAGGTAGGAGGTGACACGGGTGTCTGTGCCTCAATCAGGCTCGCCTTAGATGGCGTGATAAGGGACTGAATTCCCTGTTTGTCGCTAGATCTGAGCAGGGCACTTAGGAAGCTTGTTGCTAGGGAATTTGGCTTTGGTGGAGTTCTTCGATACACCTGAGGCGAATTAGCCTCTGTGCGAACAGAGTTCGTCGCTGCATTCTGTGTAGCGGTAGGGAGAACGCTTGTCGTATACCCAGACCCTATCTGTATCTGGGTCTGTACTGGCTGAACTGTGGTGCCGAATATGGCACTGACTGCCTTGCTGACCGAGGATGGATTGAGCCAGTTTACGCTAGGCAGGGTGTTGGCGCTATTGGTGGAACCCAATAGCACAGGGGAAGAGTTTGTTTGAGTGATTGTAATCGGGAAAACTTGGTAGGATACCTGTATCCCCTGGTCATAGACTGGATATGGCTCGGCTGTCAGTTGGGTAAACTCAAACTTTAGGTACTTTATGCTGGTGGTCTTGGGAAGGTACAGGAATCCTTTCTCCGCAACGTAATTGACCCATACCGGGGTCCACTCCTTGTCGGAGTACTGTGAAGAGTGAGATCCTCCTGAAGCAAACTGTTGTGTTGTCCAGTCCACCGCGAGGATGGCAGACCCTAGTGAGCTTGCTGGTGCCAGGCTGGTACTGTTTGGTATCAGTACTGGGTCAGGGTTGCAGTAGATAGATGGGTTTGCCAAGAAGTCTTCGGCAGAAGTGGATTGTGTTGTTGGAGTGTCGTATGCCTCCCGCTTAACAATATGTGCCCCAAATGTACCGCGCCACTGGGAAAAACCAAGCTTGCCGTTGAGACTGATGTTTGCGGGAAGGCTAGGGGCATTGATCTCCAGGAAGTTACTGCCTGTGTTCGTATCATAGGTGAGAGGTAATTGGTCACCGTTGGTTCTGGCTGCGAGATAGACAACCGGATTACTGCCCTGGACGTACTTCCATCCTGCGACGATGTTGATCGTAGATCCTGCTGCTGGCAGGAATGTTAGTGGGGCAGAATAAGTTAGGGGAGATGTCCCGTCCTGGAAAGAGAACTCTAGTGTCACCTTGGCATTGTTTGTGTCGTAGTAGATCTTGGGCCAGCTTGGGTTGTTGACCGAGGTATCTGGCGTGATGCCGAAGAGTGTTAGTTGTGATGGTGATGGTCCAGTTACGTTGTAGCACACCGCAAAAGTGTCTGTTCCCTTGCACCTACTTGGAAGGAACTGTGAAGGAATCCTTAGGATTACGTTGGGTGGACTGGCACTGTCGGTGGTTAGTGTGGCACTGGTGTTTTTGATCTTGCTGTAGATCAGGTCGCCCGTGGTCTGATCATGAACCGAGTAAATCTCAGTGGGCGGCGAGAGACTAGAGGAACTCAGTGCCTGAGTGAGGTTCAGCGCAGCACCAACAAAAACATTTCCTGCGGTTGTCTGGGTTCCTGTCTCTGTGCAGGGGTAAGAGACTGTGTATGGGGCGGAGCTACTGACTGCCGTGACGGTGAATGTGCCATTATACCCGAAGGGAAGCATCCCAGTTACTGTGATCAGGTCTCCTACAGAGATATTCGGAGAAGTAGACCCGAAAGATATTGTGGCAGTAGTGCCATTGCCAGTTGCTCCTGAGCTTGCGGTGAGAAGACTCCTGCCTGGGGTAAAGTGGGTAGTGAGACTTGATGGGCTTCCGGTGGGGGACACTAGTAGCTTGTGACTAAATGTATCGAATAGCGGGGTCCATTGGGCACCCACCCAGCAGTCTTGGGAGACCATGGGTCCGACATTGAATGGGCATCGATAAACACTGACACTCGTGTTGTCGGTAGCTGAGACAGTGTCTTGTAGTCCGCTACCCTTAGACCACTGAAAGTTGTCTGAGGCTATGACAGTTACGGTCCCGCCGTTGCACGCCGTGCTTGCGTAGGTTGTTGCCGCGCTGTCGAGTGAGTAAGAGACGGTAAAGGGAACAGAGTAGGTGGCGTTAGTAACTGGGTACGTTCCATCAACCTTGTCAGATACTCCTGACACCACTATGAAGTCGCCGACAGATACGCTAGGGGAGACATTGAGTGTGAGTGTTGCTGTCTTGCTGGATGTTCCGGTTACTGTTGACGAAGTGACAGAGGCAATCTGGTAGTCGGAAACAGGGATGATGGAGGATGGATTCATAGTGACGGCATTGGAGGTGTCGTCATTGCTGTAGTAGACATTCAGAATCTGTCCGGTGTACACAGGGTCTAGGTAGATCTTGTCAATGAGTTGAGCGTTTCCCAATGCGTCTCTGGTGTCTAGATAGAAGCAGACAACAGCACTTGGGTCGGGCTGAGGGAAACTACGCCAGTAGGTACTGGAGTTTTCATCTATTGCCTTAGATGCGTCCCAGTCCTTGATGACCTTAGAGATAATGTTGCCATAGGCATCTTTCTCGTCATCGATACTCTGAAGACCGGCAGACCTATTGTAGACATTCCTCTTGACAAGGATGTTCCTCAGCCCCACAGAATAAGGAGTGTCCCCCTTGTTAGTGTCAGCAATCCTCTTGATCCTGAACTGAACTGACTTGACAACGATTGGGTAGGTGCTGCTCTTGTAGCTGACCCAGGCACTTCCTGGAGAGTAGGGCACCCTCATGGTTATGGGAGAGGACTCTTCGTCAGTGATCTGACGCCAGACGTTTGCCCTGTCTAGGAACCACAACTCAATGTAGACACTGTTGCGTAGTGTCTCAAAGGAGATCTCTGATACCGATACCGGATTTCGGTAGTTGATAGTCAAGACCTCTGTGGAGTTATCCCCTACTGCAAGTGGAGGATTCGCACCAGTGATGTTCTGGATACTGGTTATTGTGGTGTCGATAGCGTTAGACTGACTGTTGGGCAACGGATTCCAGTATGGGTACTTGTTATGGTCACCGACCACAGGTCCGAACATGACCTGTATTAGGTTGTTGAGTGCCGCTTGTGCAGACTCCTGACTGATAGATCCGTTACTAAAAATTAGCGGTAGCTCAACGGGAAGATTGCTGTCGTTAAGGTGTTCTGAGTTGACGATAAGATCTAGCACCCCTGAAACCAGAGTGCTTATGTTTGTCGAGTTGTAGATAGCGTTGTAGAGCAGCGAATACAGTCCTCCAGAAAGATCATCACCGGTCACTGCAAGTATGTCTTTGGGGTATGCGAACTCCCACACCCTGTTGTCTGACCCCGTAAGCCTTTCTGGGGCAATGCCGTGTCCACCGGGGTCGATACCACCGGGTATCGTATGCCCTCCCTGGCGCATAGGAGAACCAAAGTTGTAAATTCCCAGGAGATCTGAGGCCCTACTTGCTAGCCTTCCCCCTGTTTGAAATTCGTTCCATAGCTTGCTCGCAACTACAGCGCCGAGACCATGGCCGATAAGGAAGACCTTGCTGGCACTCCCAAGGATCATGGACACTGTCATGTCTACGGCATGATTAACCCCTGCGCTAAGGGGGAAAGCTTCAGCATTGTAAGCTATTGGGTACCAGTTGAATAGGTTTGGGTCTAGAAGTCTTGCGATCTGAGATCCGTAATCATCCTGGTTTGGGTTGAGGTCTGCCCCGTAGTCAGGGGTCAGGTTGCCAACGCCCAATGATGTCCTGGAACCGTCTGCATTGAAGTAATTTGGTGCATCGGAGAAGGTATAGACACTGTGTCGCAACGAGTATGCACTAGGTGAGCGCGGTACTGATAGCCACTCTCTGTCAGAAGAAGGCATCCATGTATTTGGTATGTTTGGATTGTTCTTGTTCTTCTTGACAAGATCTTGCAGGGTCTTCTCAAGACCGAGCGGCATATTGTTTTCTGAATAGAGGCCGTCGTATGGGCTAGCCGACATACCATCACCTTACAAAGTTGTTGGGGTTTCCCACTTCGCTGGATATTGATCTAGGCCTCTGTCGAGTGATGGAGGAAGATACGGTACTCTCCTTTGTGGGAGGGAAATTCGCCACTGCATAGTCTGGAAGGTAAGTATATACCAGTGTCTGCGTCTTGCTTAGCGGAAGCCTGTACTGAGTGTTGTCAGCTATCCCACCCATGGCTTCAATCTTTGTGATCATTGCTGCCACATAAGAGCTTTGGGACGGGTAGGGAAAGCTGTAAGGTGTTCCGTCAGGATTCAGTGCAGGAGATATTCCTGGATGCCTTCCGAATTTTCCACCTGGGTAATTATCTGGGCTGTCAGCTTTTTGATAACTGGTCCAGTCTCCATACACCGAATTTTGCTGGAAGACCTGATAATTGCTTTGGTCTTGAAATGACCCATCTGACTGAAGGCTTTGGTATACAACAGAATCCACCGGAGAAGAGCTTCCTCCACCGGCCAGGTAGTAGTAGCTGTATTGGGCCGACTGAAGGAAGGCGGCACTGGGTGCCTCTCGCTTGTTGGTCCCCTCTGCAATAGTCTGTAGAACAGCGGCAAATATTCCGTTTGGCTTTTCGGTGTTGTTGTACCTGTTCCACACGACAGTTCCATCAACGATCCCTACGCCCGTTCCGGTAGGACCATGAAAGTATGCAGAAGTGCCTCCGCCAGAACCACTTACGGTTCCTCCTACGCAGAAATAGAAGTTTACTGCGTTCTTGACTACGTCCCCAGTGACATAGGAGTGGTGCGGCTTCCACCAGGGGATCTTGCTTGGCGGAGTGGTAAGTAGCCATTGCTCGCTAGGGAGTAGGTCTACAGGAAGAAATTCAGGAGGCGGAAGCTGAGATACGATAGGGCCTGGATCTACCTGCTTGATGACCTCATAGTATGTCGAGTCGGCAGATGCACCGGAAACAGAAACGGGCACAGATGCCGAAAGTCCGTTAACGTCAACAGTAACAACAGTTTCCATAGGCAGTATGCGATCAAGCATATCTCTCAGGAGCCTGATCTCTTCAGGACTAAGACCACTCTTGTGAGGTGCAATGACCACTTCGTTCCTGGGCCTCAGGACATCGATCTCCCAGTCTGAGGGGTTAGCACTATGCGTCCGGTAATATTCCGCATCAGACTCTGCGGAGAAGATGACTTGGTGTCCAGTCCTCAGGTTGGTGGCCGCATAGTTACCCGAGGGGTCCTGGGAAGGTACGGCCTCTGTCCTGCCGAAGGAGAGATGTCCTCCGCCAACTAAACTTTCGGCATAGAGGAAATTGTCAACGTAACGCCAGACCTCCTGGATAGTGCAGTCCGAAGCCACTGCGGCACTGACACACTTGCGGATTCCCTCAGGAGTACCACCTAGCTGACAGGCGGCGAAGAAGTCCTTAATCCTTGCCCTGAACCATGCATCCTTGGTCCGGACCTCATCCCACTGATCTGTGGTCAGTACGTCAACTGATGGATCATAGGTATACGACTCCGCCGAAGTTCGGGCCAAGAAGTTGATGTTGCCGACGATGTAGTCAAGCTCGTTGAAGTAGCAGGTATCGATAGCGGCAGACATATTGGCCACCATGATTTGGTTGACAAGGTTTCCTGCTGCTCCATGTGTCCCAGCCATGGCATCCAGGTACCTGTACAGGAAGGTGTCTGGAGTACCCTTGTAGACAGATGGGTCAAAGCTCTGAAGTAGTACGGATGTTGATCGCGCAGGAATATAGGGGAATGGCTGCGTCATGGGGTAGCCATTCTCTGGATGGTGACCGAAAGAAATTGTGCTACTTGGTTGTCCGCAAGCTTAAAGCTCCCGGTCTCCTGATTGTAAGATCCGTATGAAGGTGCGGTAGAAGAGGTATAGAGGGACCATACTGCTGTCCCGTCAGTGATGCCAGAACCTGTTCCGGTAGGGCCACCGGAAGAGGCAGAGGTGCCAGAAGTGGTGCAGATATAGAGACTTCCTCCGTTTGTAACAACTTGGCCAGAGGTGTATGCAGTAGAGGCAGCCCAGTTGTACGAAGCAGGTCCTGACGCAGAGAAGACCTGGACACCGTAGTTGGTGGTGTCCTGCGCCGCCCCTGGGCCACCTGTCCCTTGACTGGTAAGGACTACGTTGTACACACCAAGCACCTGCTGGATGGCCAGACACATATTGCCTATGTCGATCCAGCTACCAAAGTCCTGACCCTGGAAGTATGTCTGGAGTCGTGTGCTGATGGCATTGTTGACGGTGCCGACATCGTAACCCTTGGAGTACTGGACGGTGATGCACGGGGTGATATAGACATAGTCTGCCTGATGGACCATTACGTCAGTGCAGATCTGCTTACTTGAATTCATCACTGCGGTAAGGACTTCGGGCGTCTGGTTATAGACATAGCTGACGACTAGTTCGTAAGAAGAACTTGGCACGCTCGTGCTATTCCACTCAATCCCAGAGAGTTCATATGCAGAGCCTCTTGTTTTTGTGGTGTCTTTTAGTAGCCAGAAGTCTACGTTCTTCTGGTAGACAACAGAACCCACACTGATTGTTTCGGGGAATGTGATGATTGGACAAGAGTTTAGTCTGGTGAATACATTCCCTGGGTGGGGATACCCTGAGCCACCCAGGCGCTCAAAGTTACCGGCATAGAATGGACTATTGGGGTCCTGGTGCCCTGTTGATGAGGCTATGTAGTAGTGTCCTGTGCTGACTGAGTCACCTGTGATGATTGAGCTACCGACCATCGTTGTTTCGGAGACGGTGAATGGGGTCGATCCGTCAACATAGATGTCTACCTTGTTGGTAATCCCTTGGGTGGGATTGTTCCTGGAAGCCGTTGAGGTGTACTGAAATTCAATGTCGATGAATTCACTAGTCTGGATAGAACTACCTGTCAGTACGGTGATCGTTGGTGGACTCACTAGTCCGGAGGTCATGCTGTAGTCAGAGCCATTACTGTAGAAGACCTCGTCGGACTGTCCAAGGTTGCTGAACACGGACTCCATCTGAGGCCAGACGTAGGCTACGTCGGTACCGGCACCGGTACGAGAAGAGCGGACAACAGGTATGTTCGCAGTAGATCCTGGTGCCGGTGCGGAAATCTGTGTGCGGTAAAGGCTTACCGGGCCATAGATGGCAGAGCGAGAGACGCTACTGTTCTGTAGACAGAGGGCACTGTACCAGTCTGATGTACCCGCAATGTTTCTCATCATTGTGTTTTCAAAACGGGTGCGTAGTTCGCTGTCGGTCTCGACATCGACCCCACCGACCATAGACTGAAGGTTGGTGCAGGAAGAGGAACCAAGTGCGGTGCCCATGAGTGTTATGGTGTCGGGCGGGACGTTTCCAGCAGTGCCTATCGTGGTGCAGCTTACCGGAACATCAACATGGTAGGACTGCTTCGTAAAGACTACCTGCTGGGTGGCCGCAAAGTAGAGTGCTGTCCCCGTAGCACTGTTAGCGTTATTGGTATAGAACTGCATACCGACAGGGATCGTGTAGTCCTGGTTCAGTGGAGTAGTTAGCTCTATGGTCACTACGCCGGAAGAAGGCTTGCCCTGGAGTCTTCCGAATCCCCACAATCCTACGAACTGATCAAGTTCAAGTCCGGTCTTTGTCTCTACGTCTAGCAGAGATCCGGTAAGGTAGTTGCTGATATATGCTGCCGAGATTGCTTGTGAGACAGCGTCAATGATTTTTCTTTCAGGTGTCCCTAGCTCGCAAGATAGACCTGGGCAGCTTGAGTTCAGCAGCTTTACGATTGAGCCAGCAATCTGGTCAGGAGTTGTGGACATACCTTGCCTTGCCTATTGAGTTCTGGCTGTTGCTACAATAGTAGCAATCTGCGACTGCGGGGGCGCTGTTGATACTGAAATAGTCACTGCCACTTCGTCATAATTCAAAGTAACCTGAATGTCGTTGACGCTGTAGAGAACTTCTGAAAGACTGTACTTTGACGGATTGTTCTTCATTCCGGCTAGCTGTACCGACTGGTAATTCTGAAGTACACGAAGTACTTCGGCCTGAACATTGGCATGTGTTGAGGGAGAGATGATCCCGCCGATCCAGTACTCAAGTACAGATCCAAGTTCGGGGTGCATGATGTCCCCGCCGTAACCCTCATTGAGCCACAGGGTGAGGTCCTGGATCAGCTTGTCTACTCCATAGACGATGGCGAAGTTGGTGCTGGGTCCACCGCTCCCACTGCCCACAAGGTCTCCATCAGCAATAGCCAAAGAAAAAGACATGCCTCACCTCCTACTATTTATGCATCTAGACCACGGTGCCAGCAGCGTCATGCCAGTCTGTACCATTGCTCCAGATAGGTTTGCCCAGGGTCGTGTCATAGATCTGTGAACCTGCCGGTACCGAAGATGCCTGTGGGCGAGAGGAAGTGGTTGAGGTAAGGCTCCTGGTGGGAGCGGTAAAGTTTATCTGAGAGCCATTGATTTGAGTAGGTCCTTTTGATCCTATGCTGATCTGCCCTTCGACAGAGTTCTGAAGTGTTGACGGAACATTGTATGGCAGTTGACGATCCAGCTTCCAGGCACCATCTTCTCTGACGATCATCCATTGTTCTCCGACAGATGGGGTAACTAGGACTGCTCCGACATAGTGGTCAATGCTTACCTGGACACTGGTACGGTTCCTCGTAATCCCTGTTGCCTGAGGAGGATTCATGGTTGGATTGACAGAAGCAATCTGAACCGGCTGAGTGACTCTGCTGGTCCTGGGGTTCCTGGTATATGAAGCGTTTGGGTCCACTTGACTATCCTGAAGGTACCGTAGTAGGGGTAGGGGTGGTGGTGGCGTCCGCAGGAATTTTGTACCCGTCTACACGCTGTCCACTGTCGGGAGAGCTAGGTGCCATGATCTGTGCGGTTGTGGTGAAACCCTCTTCCATGTCAAAGGTGTGGGTCACCTGGTGGACATAGACAGCAATACCGGTCTGCGCCAACTGAACTCGCATACCTGGGAAGAGTTCTGGCATAAAGGTAAAGGATGCGGTTGTGTTGTACTGCTCTGCCCACTTCTGCATGAATATCTGGCATGCCAGTAGGAACTCCAGCCTCTGGTCCATGACCGAAGAGAACTCCATGACGAGCGGACGGGCACCATACTTTTGCAGGACTGCATTCCCTGTGAGGATCTCCCCCTTGCCTGGGATCACATTCTTCAGCCTCTGAAAGAGGGTCTCGTTCTCTACGGTAGCTACGCCAGCAGAATTGAGCCATCCCGTTAAACTGTTGTCAACACCACCTATCGGATTGTTGGTCGATCCATTGACGTAGACGTGGGTAGTGAGTGGGTCGTCACTGAGATTGATTCGGACATCTTTCATTTCGATGTTCTCAATGGTCATGGCAACAGGCTTGCCATCTACCCCGAACCAGTCTGGATAGTAGGCGATAAAGTCTCCGTTAGGGGCACTAGAGAAGCTCCTAAGTCCAGCCTTGGCAACTGCCTGAACCTCTTGCATCAGTGGTTGTGATGCGATCAGTGACTTCTGGCCACTGAAGAAGTTGGCGATAGAGTTTCCGGCACCGCCAGCGAACATGTAGGAGAAAAGGTTTCGGGCTATGGGTTCTTTTGATCCATCACTGCCAGAACCTGTTCCGCCTTGATATCCAGTTCCAGCAGGAGCACCTGGTCCAGCGGCAGGATTCCATGGTGCAAAACCAGGTCCTCCATAATCCTCCCAGCGGTAGATGCCACTGATATTTCCGTATACTGGCTTTATCCAGACAGGGTTTGGTTCTGTGGAGGCTTCGATCATCATTCCTCCACCTAAGTACATGAAGGTGTGAGCACCACCCTCTATTTGTATTCCGTCACCTGGCTGTGCAAGAGCCATGTTGGGAATTATTTGTCTGGCAGAAGCTCTTTGGTCGCCGGTTCCTTCCCCTATATTTACCCCGATACAGTTATAGGCATAGTAGAGTAGGCCAGAGCAGTCTAGTCCGGTAGTGGGGTTTTTCCCTCCCCAGTGATAGGGAACACCAACGCAGGACATGGCAGCGAGCACTGCACCCTGAGCGTCTGGCTGAGGTCTTCCCGGTGTAGCTACCGGAGGGGTGCTGCCTGTTGGCGAATTTTCGGAAAGTCCAGGAACACCACTGGTTCCGATACTGGTTCCTGTAATCGCTTGCCCTATAGTGGTTCCTGCTAGAGAACTGACACCTATCCCTCCAGGTAGGTTAAGCGGAGTGTACTTCCCTTGTCCTGCACGAAACCCCTCTACAGAAGTAGTTGCTTCACTAAGGGTTGCTAGATAAATCTCTGGAGAATTGTTCTTCTGTACCAACGATATTGCTGTAGCTGGATCCATGTTCTGCCAGCCCTGAAGCTTGCTCAGGTTGTCAAGGAAGATACCGGCAGAGTCATAGGCATTCATTCTCTGTTGGACAGAACCATTGCCATTAGACTGCTGGAAGAGTCCTAGCTCTGTTCCACCTCCCAGGGCATTGATTGGTGCTGGGCCAGGGAGGTCATGGCTATAGTTAAGTGAGTCTGGGACAGTAGGATTGGCATACATGATCCACTGTGATTCTGCCAAGACACAGGCAAAGGCAAGGATTGCAGCATCGGCACTTCTCGCCTGGGTCTGTATCGTACTGGCTTCTTTTTCATTCTGTGAGAAGGCAGAACTAACTTGTGCCTGGTTGGCGGCATAGGAAGGTGCCTGTCCTGTGACCGAGAGTTGTTCTGTTGTATAGGCATTCTGGATATCTGCTGTATTAGGACCCATGCCCCTAGCGTCTACTGCTGCGAGAACCTGCTGCTGGTAGGCTGCGGCACCCTTGACCGTAGGACCGACGCCGGGTCCGGTACTGAGGTTATATTGGTCTGCTGAACCTAGTGCCCCAGGAGAGTGGTCACTCCCCTCAAAGAGAGTCTGAAACTGATCAAAGGTACTATTGCTCTGCTGTACCATCTGATTGAACTCAGGGAGCATTGCCTGAAAGAAGGTATTGGGGAAGTCTTGAATGTGTACGTTGGCAGGGTTCCACCCACCGATATAGCACATCAGGTTACCCAAGAGTGCTCCAAGACCTCCGTCTCTTGCGTCGGAACCAGCGGCAAGCTGGTTGAAAACCCCCTTGGAGGTGTTCAGTTCTGGGTCCCAGAAGGTGTAGAGGAGTCTCTTTAGGGTGCATGATGCCCTGAGGGGGACATTGCCTGCCCACATCTGAGCAAAGGGCACAACGTCAAGGTATCCGGAGAAGACCTGTACCCAGTTGACCCTCTTCATGTAGACCACGATCCGGTCCATGCGTCCGAATATTCCACCGTTCTTGGTGTATTGTCCGCTATGGTTTGCTAGTTCGCACGAGAAGGTAGATACAGCGCACTCGTTCCTGACGAGGCTACCCCTTACTACGTCGGCAGAGACATCGTACTCATTTCCGTCACTTGCTGCGATCAAAACCTTGATATCTGGTGAGTACACAAGGGTTTTCATCACTGGGGGCTGGTTGTGTGGATCTAGATTGATCCAGGGCTTGTTGTTCTGAAGGATGGTCGCATAGCTGGTGTTCTGCGACTCAGAACCGACCCCGTTGAGGTTTAGGGGTGACATGTTGCCCAGGCCACCTGGACTGTTCTGTGAGTTTGGAACCTGTTGGTAGGGAGAGGGTTCGGTCATGTCACTGTCCCGTTGCTGAGATTGTACTGGGTATGACGATGTTGTTGTTGTTGTTTCCGCTAGGGTTTGTGGCAAAACTGTTTCGGAAAGCTTGTGCCGCAGGCAGTTTCATCCCGTATGGGTTGTAGAGGTTGATCAGGGTATTGACCCCGTTGGCCATGGCGACAAAATATTTACCGAAATCTGCTGCGGTAGAGGCAAGTTCTGAAAGCTGGTTGTACTGGCTGACAAAGCTGTCGAAGAGGAAGACAGTGAACTTGGCCCTAGGTGCAGGGTTGAATCTCATTCCTCCACCTTGAAATTGAGTGATCAGGCCACTCCAGTTATTGATGTTTCTCTCTGGCCAGTTGAGGTGAACCATGGGTTGTGAAGCAGTCAGTGATGACCTCTGGCTTAGGTGAACCATGTTCTGGAATGACTCGTAGTCCTTCTCTCCGAAGAACTGTACGTCGAACTGGATCTCTGGCTGGTTGGCCTTGATCGGGTACCAATGCATCTGGTCCCTGGTCTGGGCACCGCTGATCGATCCGAAGATAGGCGAGGAGAAGGCCAGGACGTTGAGGTTAAACGTCCCTAGGGTGTCTGTGGCAATGGTCAACTGAGACAACTAGTCACCTCAGGCTTTTGGCGAGGGCGGCTTGATTGACGTAATGACCACGTCAGAAACATCGAAGAAGAGGCCGTACTTGTTCGACCACGAGAAACCGTTCATGTTCACGTCGGTCTTGGCGTCAGGGACGCTATTTGGCTTAGAGATGGGCACGTTAGATACATACACCGTTACTCTCCTTAGATCGAATTACCAATGACAGGAATGCTTTTGGCTGTGCTAAATACCTTACCTAGTTGTGCGGCAAACGGATCGGTGGAAGGGACACTGGCAGTAGTGAGTGTCTTCTCAATGGACTGCGGGTTGATCCACGTCGGCGGTGTGGTTCCGTCTCCTGGGGAACCGACTCCTGTATTGAACTGGTTGTGCGAGAAGCCAATACCTTCCTGAATCTTGGCAAACTCTGCCGACACTGTCTGCTGAGTTATCATTCCGGAGATGTCTTCCTGAATCCTGAAGTTCAGTTCGATCTCTCTCGTTGTTGCTGTGACTTGGTCCTGGAAGGGGATGCTGGTAGCGAACACGTTCATGTGCCACTGCCGTGTGGTATAGCTGAATAGACCAGGCTGCCCATTCCTCTGGTCTACCATCATGTTTCGCATGAACTGAGCGATTTGCATGGCATAGTCCCAACCACCCATGCCGCACTCAATGACAACCCTAAGGTCTTCCATTGCGGTAGAAAGGATTTGGACAACCCTGCCGCCGTAGGTGTTTTCAACAGCAGTATTGAGCTTGTAGGACCACATGATTGAGTTCGGATTAGTCCGAAAGGTGATGCTGTTAGAACCATGAGACAGGGTGGCCATCCCGTGATAGTTCTGCCTGGAAAGCACCTCGTTGTAGTTGTCTTGTACTGGCTGACCGTAGATCCCTCCGGTTGGGTTGTTGAGATAGGAGGTCATTAGCGATCACCTGGTGCAGGGCTATTCATGGTGTAGTTCCCGTAACCGGCATTGGCATTCATCTGGTTCTGGGTCAGCTTGATGACGTTGGGACTACTGGTCACCTTCGTCCCTGGCTCAGCAGATACGGTGATCTGGACCGATCCCCCAACCTCGACCTGCTGCTTGCCGAAGTTGGAGTTCATGGCTGACCCGGTCTGCCCCAGGGTGTATCCCTGGTCGTCACCCTCCCGCTTCCACTTGCCACCCTTGGCAAGGGCACTAAGCTGGTCCTGGTTCCCCGGCTGTAGCTTGTTCCAGTCCCCTGAGTCGTCCTGTACGAGGATTTTATTGGGGTCCCCACCCTGTGACTCCACCAGCTTGTCCAGGATCGGAATATGCTCGCTGGTCTCGTTAAAATCATCCCCCCGCCAGCGCTGTGGGATGTTGCTCCAGTTCCCACTGAAAACGTCAGCCAGCGTCCCGCCTAGGGCACCGAAACGGGACCCTGAGCCAATGGAGGAGTCTAGCCCGCTGCGCTGCTGGACAGAGTCTTCTGTACTGTCTACCTGGCCGTTCCTCTGCCTGGCACGTCCAGCTTCGTTTCCTCCACCCTTCACCCGGCGCAATAGTTCTTTGGCCTGGGCCTGGTTTAGGTTGAACCCCATCTTGTTCATCGTGTCCATGAAGGGGCCGCTTTTGCCCCCCACCATCTGTGCTACCTTGACAGCAATATTGTTGACGGCCTCTGGGCCAACCTGGGCAAGCTGGTCTCCCCAGTTGCCATAGTCGCTATCTGGGGCAATTCCTGCCCACTGAAGCGCCATGGCCTGAAGGTTCCTGTTGCTCTCTATGTTGGCGAAACCATCTGCCATAGTTCCCTTTAGCATCTGGTCGTCGCTATACATGTCTGTGATGGCACCAGCAGAAGAGATTGCTGTCGATCCTGATGCACCGGCATCTTCCATGATGCCACGAAGGTTTGCCGCTGCGGCAACCCTGTCTGGCTGCTTGAGGTATCCGGTCTTGGAAAGCTGTTTCTCTTTCTCTAGCTCTGCACCAAGAGCAGCACTGGTAGAACCACCCTCGACCATGTCCTTCTTGATCATGTCTCTGGACTGTTGCACAGAGAGACCGAAGTCAACAAGGTTATCCTTCATGAACTGGGTAACCGTCTCATACTCTTTGCCCGTATAGCCGTCACGGAGAGCGCTCTGAATAATGCTGCGAGACTGGTCATTTGTGATGAAAGGATTAAGTGCCATGATTCTGGCCTGAACCTCTTGCTCAGCACCCTCCTTGACTCCGCCGCCCTCTACGAGGCCCATCTGTCTCAGGTTCTGAAGACGTGTACCGGCAAACTGGGTGGCTTCAAATCCTGCCATCCCTAGCCCTGCCAGGCCAAGTGCCCCTCCTGCAAAACCACCTCGACCAAGCATCCCCAGAATTCCACCGGGTCCTCCTCCAGAAGAACCTACGGCACCAGAAGACCCTGACGCTGGTGATGGAACAGCCCCGCTGGTGTGAGGAGGAGGCCCCATGCCTCCTCCGCCACCGGCTCCTCCAGGCCCATACTGTGCGTATTTCTCTGCGGCGGAATTGATTCCGCGCTGCAAGATTCCAGAGATTCCTCCGCTGCGTCCTCCACCTACAGAGAACTCATTCATGATCTCTTTGGCGATACCGCCCATGCTTCCAGAGAGTGCCCCTCCTACCGCACCGGCAACCATTCCTCCACCAGGGCCTGCGGATCTTTCCTGATTCACTCTCTCGCGGGTACTGATGCGTTCGTTTGATGCAGCAATATCGTTGTCGCTGTTGAGGCTTGGTATGTCTCCAGGTCGGGTAGCACCACGTTGTTGGCGGATATTCATGTACTGGCGTTCACCAGCACTACCCATCTCCCTCATCCGGTCCATGTCGGCCACGGTCTGATTGATGTCTTTGCCAGACCTACCCATACCGGCAGACATGCCCTTAAAGGGATCTGGTGTACTTCCAGGCTGAACATCCCACTGTCCGACAGCACCAGACATGCGCTGCTGCATGGCAAGTGAGCGCTCTAACTGGTCGGCAAATGTCTTGTAGGCATTGGCAGCCTGGGATGCGATAGAGGGGAGTGTCTGGAAGAATCCAATGAAGTCCCCCTCAGACCGTGAGGCAGCTTCCATCTCTGTACGGAAGCGGGAGATCTCTTGAGTGATCTCGCGGAGGGACTGGACACCTTCTGTAGGGATATCGATAGAGAGTCTTGCGGCGACAGTACTGTCCCCATAGGACATTCCACTTCCGCCAGCTTCTCCCCCGGCGGTTGTCATATCCCCAACCTCTTCTTTTGTTTCTGAGCACGGTTTTTGATCCGCTCACACTCTTTGCAGATACGAGAGGACAAACTGCTCACCATGTATCGATCTTCCCAGCCGGGAACTGGTCGCCAATCTTCTGATACCATCAGACTCTCCTGCCGCCGCTAGCAGGTACACCAAAGTCATTGGGCAGAGGGATTTCTCCCGAAGACATCCAGCGCTTGCTCTCACGAGTCTCAAAGAACCTGTCGAGTTCATCGATATCGGTAACCGGTATCTCTATCTCTTCCCCAGCCATTCTCCCGCTGCCATGGTCATGTGCCATCATCTCGTCAGCGATAGCTGCGACACTCTTCGGGAAGTAGAGATCGTACCAGCGATCATAGTTGAGGTTGAAGGTCATGAGTTCGACCTCATCCTTCTTGTCCTTCAACTTCATTCGGCGCTCCATGTATACCCAGTACATCAGCGCCCAGTACTGGACAGCACTGACGCTCTTCTGGTGGAGGAACCCTTGTTCTCTGGCTAGACGAATCTCCGTCTCGGAGCGATCATCTAGCCTTGTTGTTTTCCCAGTTTCTCCACTAGCTCTGCGAACTCTTGCTCCAGGTCGAGGACGCCTCTATATATTTTGTACACAACAACCGGGTAATACTTCTTGAGCTTCTCAAGTTTCTTGGCAAAGACCTCTGATGGGTCAGCATCATCTGTAAGTGGTTGGTAGAGAGGGATTCCGTCTACCTCTTTGATCGATGCTGCACAGACAGCTAGTTGGTAGGCGCGGGCAAAGGCCTTAGAGCCTTCGTACTCCTTACAGGCCAGACCCACCTGAAGCTCGTCATCAATATTGAGTGTCTCAATGAAGACGGAGTGGTCCATGACAGATATTGTCTTGGTTCGCTTTCCGACAGTCATTAGGCTACGGAAGAGGCTTCGTTCTTCGTCGGTCAATGTGACCACCGGGTCCTCGACCTCGACCTCTTCGGTGATGATCTCGCCTACAACGCGGCGATTTTCTTCCGTGGGTTCTTGGTGGAACTCTTCCGGCCTAGGGTCAAAGGCCAGGGGAGGAACATTGGGAGGGGTTACCAGGGGAGGCTCTGATAGGGTAGGGGGAGGACCAAAGTTCGTCATTGTGGGCCTTTCGCGGGAGAAAAGGGCCAGTGCCCCTTAGTAATTCAAGTAGCCAGGAGTAATCCTAGGACCACCAAGAAGATCATCTAGCTCTTCTTTGGAGAGCTTATCATGAGAAGAAACTCGCTCAAGTCCTTCGTCAGGAATTCCGTAATACTCTGACTGCCTTACGATTCCGGCCATATTTGCTCCCTAGGGCTTCTTGTAGCCGTTGTTGACATGCGCTGCTTTCCAAGCTGCTGCATGTTGTTCTTCGCCTACTAACTCTTTATGTTGTGAGAGCCAGTCGAAAAGATTGTCCTCCCAAAGAACTTCGCACTGCCAGCCGCGAAGGGCATAAAACTCGACGGTCCTTCGCTCTTCGTCGGGGTCCGGATGCCAGTAGGTGCCAAAGTACTCGTAGATGCGTTTGCCCTCTTCGTCTATGAAGTCGGGAATCTTATGGCCGATACGTTTTCCGGTATCGTGTTCGTAGCCAAGGGCTTTCATGTAAGGCACCAGAGCGAGTTCATGCTTAGAGGTGCGCTTTCGGGTGCCGTAGTGACGGTTTCTACGGCGTCCCTCTGCCTTGGCTTTGGCCCAGTTAGCCTTCTGCCCCTCTGAGATTTTTCTAGCTTGTTCGGCTTTTTCCTCGGGTGTTTTGGAAGCCCAAGTGGCAGCAGTCTTTTCAGACCTGCCTTCCCATATTCCGCGCTCCCAAGATTCCTTGGTGCTTTTACGAAGTTTTTCTCGCGCCTCAGCACTTACTTTATGTCTCCCGCATGTGCAGTCAGGCAAGCACTTTCGTGCCCTTTTGGCGACGTGTTCAGGGTTCTGCTTGCGGCCCTTAAGTGGGTGTGTTTCTTTCATACAGCAATCGTATCACGCTGTGGTCCAATAGATTTGGTCAAAACCAGAGTCATTATCGCTTTTGTGATAAGTTTGCTGTAAGGACAAAAAGCCCAGTTCAGGGGGCTAAACGGATGTGCTATAGCAATATTGAAATGTAAGTGTCTTCGGCAACGTCATGGTGCCGATATTGACATTCTCACCCTCATCGATATCGGTGATGACTACGTTGTGAAAGACCTTGGAGCGCATGACCCCAGTAGGAGACTTGATGAGTTTCTGCATGGTAACCGACCCCATGGCAACCTGGGCCTTGAGGACCTCAAGGAGGTTAATGGTGTTCTGGAGACCGGGGAGCATTGACCAGACAGGCTCGTTCCACAACTCGTAAAAGGTGCAGCGAATTGTGCCTACTCCCACCGCCATTGCAGTAACGATCTCCAGCGGGACAGGCTCATCGATAGGCTGGATAGCCTGAGCGGTAGCCACTGGGGACGGCGGGGTTTCCTGCATGACCTGGAGGTAGGCAAGTCGTGTACCGTTCCAGAGCATGGTGGTAAACCCTGACCCAGCTACGCGAGTTAAAGTTGCTGCCATCTCTCAAAACCTCTTTCTAGGCCCAGGGTCAGAAGGACTGTAGTGTGTTGGAAGATCCACCAAAGTCGTTGGTAGAGGTGGAAGTAGGAGAGGTACTCGTCTGGGTAGTCGAGGTGGCGTTGTTGATGTTGGCAGTAGTCGTGTTGGTATTCACTGTCCCACTTGTCAGGTCAATGGCGAATGTCAGCACGATGTAGTTGAGCGGGAAGGCAGGCTTCCAGCCAAAGGAAATCTCAATGACATCTGGGTTAGAGAGCAACTGCCGCACCGTAAGTCCGGTGTAGTCAACCAGTAGGTTGTCCCTGACCAGAGACTGGAGTGCAGCCTCCGCACTAGCCTTGACATTCACCAAGGTGTAAGAATAGATAGGCTGCCCAATAAGATTGGCGTCGTCCAGATAGTCCCTCAGGCGGAACACAAGTGCGTCCTGCTGTCCGGTGATGCTCCACTCCCTGGGGATCAGGTCAGTAGAGTCAGTAGTGACACCGTGCCGAACCCTGATATTTCCCCTGCGGTCGTATTCGATCACAGCTAGACCGCTCCTGGACTCTTCGGTCAGTTGGGCATCCTGAAGCGGGGGAGTTTCGGCAACGATTCCGGTGAATCCCACAGGGTACTTGTGCGTCAATGGCATAGCGAAGCTCATGGCTACGGTCATACCGGCCAGTGCGGCAGCCATGTACTGACCACCTAGGGTGATCGTCTGTGCTAGCTCTGAAGAGTAATAGGTGAACGCAGATGGGCTTACCAACATGATTCGATTACTGACATCCAGGCTGTCTGTATATTGTGCGGCAGTGATCCTGGTAGAGGAAGGAACAACAGTCGTGCTTCCGTCGAATCCCAGGATCGCCCTGCGTTCGTAACGGCTAGTTGACTGCTGATAGACATGCGCCCTGACATCTGGAAGCGTGCTGTCCTTATTGGTACTGCGGCAAGATGTTACAATGGCGATACTGGGGATATCGGACAGTAGCTGCATAGCTACACCGTAGTCTGGGTCCTGGGCAGGGGTGCCTGGAGCGGTTCCTGATGCTGGCTTAACAGCAACACAGACAACCTGATATGCACCGTTGAGGAAAGCGAACTTGGCAGCAAGGCTGAGTTCAGAAGTAATCTCCCACGAGCTTACGCCATTGGTATCAGTGTATTTGGTTAGTGCAGGACCGTAGGCAGCGACAACATCCCTGTAGTCGTAGAAGGTGTAGGGGAGGAAGTAACTAGAGTCCTGGTAGTTGTAGCTCACCCGAACAGTTTCAGTCTGTCCTATCGTGGTACTTGTAACATTTCTCTGAAGGGCATAGATGGAGTTGTCATTGTTGTCGCCGTTGGCGATATTGTTCACCAGGTAGTTGGTTGTGTTTCCGGTACTAGCACCATCATAGGGCTTACCATTGCTGATGTTCGTTACAACGATAGTGCTCTTGATGATTCCGGCCTGAGTAAGGTTCTGATTTACCGGAGAGGAAGTGTCGGTGTCTCTGAATGTGATTGTCTCAGTGAAGGTTTTGTATCCGACTGCCGTTCCGACAATTCCGACTGCCCTAGGAAGGGACGAGTTGACAGCAAGCTGCGGACCCTGTGTCGGGTTGGTGTAGATGCCGGGTGGTTTGTAAGTACTCAGGTCGAAGTTAACCACGTTCGCACTTCCTTGTCTTGGGCAAGTCCTCTACCTCTTATGAGTTTGGTCTGTTCGATTCACAGCGTTTAGACGATCCCTACCCGGCGCAAAATCGCGCTGGTGTTCCCCAATGAGTACAGCCACGACAACTGCTCGCTGCCGTCCAAAGACCGAACCCACATCTTCACGCCCTGCTGGCCCTGACCATCTGGATACAGATCGGTGTTGAAAGCAACAAGTTCGTTACCGGGAATGTCGTAGCGGAAGAACCGGTTCGTCGCCTCTTTGCGGAGGTACAAATAGCGGCCCGAATAAACAATCGAACTGCCACCTGTGAAGGTTTCCGTAGCCGACGGGTAGGTGACTGCCGTCCAGGCACCGGCACCGGAAGTGCCGCCCGCAATATCGAACCGATCCACAGCCGAAGTGCCGTTAGCGCGGAAACTGTAGATGTAACGCCCCTCCTGAACACCAAGCGTCGCAGTCTCCGAAGCCCACAACGGATCATTGGTGGCGGCAACGAAATCCCCGCCCATACCGCTGCCCGGTGCCGCAGCACGAGCAGTAGTCGGAGCCACCGTTGACCACGAGTTACCTGAAATGGAGTACAAGTACATCGTCACCACGCTGTTGCCGAGCAGGTAGATCGAATCCTCTAACGGCTCAATCTCATACACCGACGTGGTGTCAATCGTGGCACCCGAAGCGATGGTGAGCGTGGTAGCGGTGTTGGAGGAGATTTTCGACTTCTGCCCTGCACCTGTCCCGGAAATGATCCGCACCTGGAAGTTAGTCCAGGCGTTCGTCACCCAGGCTTTCGCTGAGTTGACCAGCGTGGTGGCCGAGCCGCCCGTGGCAACACCGACAGACAGGGCACCCAGCGCCCGAATCTGATACACCGTTGAGGCTGCCGGGGCGGTAGTCACCGCCGCGAACGTCAACGTCGTAGCCGTATTCGACAAGATCTTAATGCACTGACCCGCGCCCGTACCGGACACCGTCAGAACATAAGAGCCAGCCCACTGGTTAGCGCCCCAGTTAGCCGTCGAATCCACCAGGGTGGTTGTCGAACCAGACGCAGCCGAGCCGTTGTATAAAACCTGGGCATGACGCGCCGTAGACACAGCCCTGGCATCAGTACCCCAAGACGAAGGAAGGCCCGTGGTCGCAAGGCTCGCCTGCCAGGTATAAGTACCCAGGTCGAACACTTTCCACGAACCAGCAGCCACCGTACCGCCATTCATGACGAAATACCGGCCCGAAGACACGCGGAAGGTGTTAGTGGTGACAGCCGTACCCAACGCAGAGTCCAGCGTCAACACAATCGTGCCCGCGCCTGCGTTAGCGTCGATGCCCGTAATGATCCGGCGAACACCAACATTCGACACCGACAAAAACTCAATCGTTTTACCGATCACCGCAGCGCTCAAGTTGTAGCTCGCCGCAGACACCTGCACCTGAGTGGTAGAACCACCCGTCGCCGTATAGGTGATCGACCACGGCGAAAACGTGCCGGTAGAACCGCCACCGAACGAACCAGCCAAAGCCGGGGAGGGAATCTGCGCCCACCCGTCCTGCTCAGGATAGTAGAGGTAGACCTGCGTGGCACTCGTCACATACATGGTCGGATAGTTCGACCCCAGCACCGACGTGGTGTTAGAGCCGATACCCGACGCCGTCGTCAAATACGACGGCGGCGCGACAACGAAAATACCTGCGGTCGCGCCGGTCGGCGGCGGCGTCATCATCTGCCACTCTTTACGATCCAGAACCGCGATGTTCTTGTTGGTGGGGATGGTGAAGACGGGCAACGGCATTATGACCTCGCTACGTTAAGGATGAAAGCCTGTTGGCTTGTCTGGTTCGTCAAGTTCGCCGGGGCCGCGTTCAAAGAATGACCCAACACACCGAAAGTGTTCAGGCCACCCAGGCTGGGAGTGTTCTGTATCGAGACACGCAGATCTGCAATCGTGCCGCGCAGCGACGCCAACGCCGTAACAGCAACCTGGATCTCGTTCAGGACGGCCAAGAGATCGTCCAGAATGATCGGGGTGTCCGAGGCCAGCACCACGGGTGCAGAGTTAGCGCCAGGAGCCTGACCGTTAGGGTTTACCGGGTTGTAGGCCATGAGACTTCTCTCCTAAAAATATTGTCCCCCTTCACTTTACAGCACCCACCAGTTAGCGTTATCAGAAACAATGTCTACCGAGACATAGGGACTGAGAAGGATAGAGGTTGAGCCGTCAATGGTCTGTCCAGAGGTGGTCAGTAATGTTATTGATCCAGTAGTTGTATTCTTTATGCTGTACAGGCTGGTATTACCCACTGCTGTAGGCATTGTCGGTGCAGCACCAGACTGCAACAGGTATATGTGTTTATTACCTGCTATCGCACCCAGTGTTCCTGCGATGTTAAAGGTGGCAACGGTTTTTGTCTGCATGGCAGAGGGGAAGATGTTGGTCGAAGAACTCAAGTCCTTGTTTGTTAGGACTTGAGTGTCTGAGGTGCCAACGATAGTACCTGCGGGAGTGATGATTCCGACAGCAGCAGCATTCAGGCTTTGCCAGGATTTGTCTCCACGCCAGTACTGAGTAGTCGTACCCGTTGCAATAGCAGGCTCTTTTTTGTCAGCGTAGGCCTTAGTCGCTGCATCAAGAGTATTGGTTGGGGCAACACCGAGTTGCTGTCTAGCCATGGACCACAACCCTTAAGCTACTTGATGCCGGTGCAGTGGCGAAAACCAAAGTCACGGCACTTGTTGTCGTGTGGGTGACATCAACTTCGTACTCGACGTAAGTTGTTGCGTCATAAACACATACGACAACGTCTCGTGTACCAAGGTTGTGAGTGACCGTAATGCTGGTCGAAGAACCATCACCGATAGTAGCGGAGTACTTAGTGGTGACCACCGAAGTGTCGATACGGGTGGAGGTTCCGTCAGCCAGGATTCCGGAACCATTATTAACCGCGAAGGTCGTTCCCGAGAGAGAAAGTCCGTTTCCTGCGCTGTAACTGAGAGGACTGGTCGATACCCAGGTTTGGTTCGTGGAGCCTACCGTGATGGGATTGGGGGTAGACAGTGTCCACTGACTGCCTGCGTTGACTGTCCCCAGTTCCACCCGAACGGTGGACTGCTCGTTGAGTTCACCGGTTACAGAGTCGGTAGCCAATGACGCTGCGCCAGAAGAGGGTACGACGTAGATACCGTTCTGATTTGGTGTGCTCTGATTCTTTACCAGTACCCGCTGTCCGGTGACCAGGGTGACACCATCAATGACCTGGCCAGAAGCGAGGCCGGTGGCGATGGTGACATTGGCGGTAGTCGCTGCATCGACCGCACTGTGCCAAGAAAGACCATTGACCAGTGCATCAACATAGATCTTGTTTACTGCGTCATTAGAACTAGACGGCGATGCGACATTGACAATCTTCTGATTGGCCGCATCAATCCCATTGAGAAATTTTCTTGCCACGATACTTCCTTTCAGGTGAGGCGCAGAACGCCGGATTGAGGTATAGCGAAAACGACGACTGCGGTAGTCGCATTCGGATAGGTGATGTCTGCCTCAACCACTTCGTTTCCAATGGTGATTTCGGAAGTATTCGGGATATGTCCCAGTGTGTGTGTGACAGTCCATGTTGCAGAAGGTGTTTGCTGGGTGTAGACGAATGCTGTTGCGGGTGCTCCAGCAGGACCGGGGGTTCCGGGGTCTCCCTTAGGTCCTTGTGGTCCTGGTGGACCGAGGACGCTACCAAATTCCTTCCACGTTGTCATTATCCACCCAGCCTGTATATCTTGCCGGAAGTCAGGTCCAGGTAGAGGTCATCCTTGCGAGACCCTTCGGTGTTGTCGCTTGTTGGCAGACCCTCTCCGTAGAACCATACGGCACCGTCTCCAGGAACAAATACCGTGTCGTATGCATTTGAAGTAGTTGCCGCTTCTGTTTGGGAAACTCCAACTCCAACAGTGGGATTGAGGCTTGGGTAGCTCTCGGTATCCATCGTGACGTAGTTGTTGATTTGTGCCAGGGTGTAGACGCCATCGTTATTGAAGACGTAGTTGAAGTTGCCGATTATGTCGAAGCTGTATGCGTCGGTGTAGGCCAGTACGTCGGGCTGCCAGGGAACACCAACATTCACTGACTGGCCACCACCTGTGATGATGTCTGTGTTAACAGTCATAGCCACATAGGGATTGGCGTCTAGTGCAGTGATGAATTGGCGGTACTGGTTAGTGTTGTTGGGCTTGGTGACTACCTGCTCTGGGGTGCGCGAGAAGGCAAACATATTGATGAGGGAGTCCGATATGCGGTCTCTCTCCAGGTTAGAGAGGGCTAGTACGGTAAGTGTCACTCGACCCTGAACTTGCCACTCCTGAACTGAGGTCCAGTCATTGTTGGCGTCTTTGATCCAGAACTCCTGAGCCATGCCCATACGTTGCAGTCTGGTGGTAGCGAACTGTACCCATATGCCGGGATACTGTTCTTCGGTGATTGGGTACTCTAGCTCAATGTGAACTTGTGTTCCGCTGGTAGGGAAAGAGAGCGAGGTGTTGGAGATAGACTCTCGCAAGGCACTGACAACAGCCTTCTTTATTGCCTCAATGACTCCACCGGCAGAACCGGGAATGGTTTGGGCTACCTGAGATCCTGGAGCAGGAAGTGGGTAGTCCGACATAAAGACGGAAGGTGCTGTAGGAGGCCTATTTTCGCTCACTTCCAGCCCACTCCCTTAAGGAGGCCCAAGAGTTTTTGTTTGATGGAGGGCCTTCCCTCTTTGATGGCCTGGTTGATCGCATTTTCCAGGAAGTTCTTTGGCTCTAGCCCAGGATGCTGCCATCGAACCTGCTTGAACTGCTTGACTCCGCCAGGAAGAGTAACCCATCCTGGTGTCCCTACGCCTTTGGCGGTGACAAGGTGAGTGCCTGACGAATCATGTATCGGCACAACCTTATTCTCTGCCCAGTACATGACAAAGGGACCGAATCCCTTGTTCTGGTGCATCAGGTACTCTTCGCTAGAGCGAAGTCCTACCGAACCCTCTTTGGGGTCTGGGAGTATGGCGTCAACTGATTTCTGTCCCCAGCCACGGCTAACAATATCGGAACGGGCTATCTCTGCTGCACGGGCTGACATCTTCTCGGTATCGTCAAAAGGTACTGGAACCTGAACCATGTCAGTACTCAATCCTCACCGGAGGAGGAGTTACTCCTCGACTAAGTGAACTATCTGGGAACTGAACTCCCAGAACAGGATAGGCAGCAATTGGAGAATTCTTCTGTAGTTCTGTGACAGTAGCTTTCTGTCCAACGATGTCCCATGTGTACTGGCCGAACCTGTTTCCTGTGCGGAGCGAGTTTCTCGTTACCTGCTGGATTCCGTAGTACCCCTCAACCTCTAGCGGGATGTTGGAGCCATCCCACATCCTTACTCGCACAATGAAATCGTGTTCTGTGAGGATTGGGAATGGCTCTGTCTGCACATCTCTCTGGTCGGGTGTCCAGACACCGTTCTGGCCCATCTGTTCTGCTGCAACGTGATCGGTAAAGATAGCCCATGCCCTAACGGCAGACTTGACTCCACCGGCAAAGGTAGTCCCGTAGCACTGAGGGCAGTTAGCCTGCTCACTCTGCTTGTAGATATCATCGAAGTGAGGGCAACGGTCGGCTATACCCTCATCTACGCCGACGTGATACATCTGGAGTAGGATGCACTGTTCTCCGTGCGAGAGTAGGCTGTCACGGACAGTCTGCCTGGCCAGCTTGACGGAGTAGTTCTCTGTAAGGTCAATTCTAGGCATTTTCCACCAGCTTTGAAGCTTCGCTAATTATGTTGTGCGCCTGAATAATTATACTGGACAGTCTTGTTGCTGGAACTCCCACAAGATTCTTGGAGTCTAGCTGGTACCAGTTCTCTGGCTTTCCCGTGTATTCCCAATCAGTGTCTTCGGGGTCATCTAGCCTCCGGTGACGCATTGCTGCCGGTGCCGTATCTCCGCGCTCAATGGCAGTGTGAGGAACAGTGACGCTGACTACTGCATTGCCGAAATCCTTTGCGCTTCCGTCTATTAGGTCGCTGAAGTAGACATCTCGGGTGTCTGGATTTGTCTTTCTCTTAAATCCCTTGTCAACAAGCTTGTCTGCTCTTGCTGGTGTAGTGCGGTGATACAGAGTTACGTTCTTGCCGTGAGGCTTGATAAGCGTTTCCATCTCTGCCCAGGGCTTGTTGTGTGCCCTGTCTTGGTTGCGAATTTTACGAATTGGGTAGGGTGGACGATTGACTCCCCTAAGGTCAGCATCAGCCATTGATCTTCCGTAGGGAGGAAATCGACCAATTGGCATGGCAGTACGTTGAGTACGCATGCTGCTTTGGTGAGCGAAAGTCTCACTCTGCCTTTGGATTCTCATGAATCAGCCCTGTCTAGGGCATTTGTTCTTGGCATTAGTGACCACCAAATCCCAAGCTACCGAACTGGATTGCGAAGGCAGCCGGGTAGAAGCGCATAGAGCGAACCTGTGACGAGTACATGCTGTTGATGAAGAGTCCCGCGTTAGGTCCGAACATGCCACCGGCAACCAGGAGGCTGCCCGACGAGAGGTTGAGTAGTGACCTCTTCTGCATCTTGACCATCCGCTGGAAGTCTGGCCACTCTTCTTGCCAGATCTGATTCCATCGATTGAAGTAGTCACGTCGATCTGTGTAGGTGACGTTCATCTGCTGGAAGATGGGGATCTCTACATACGAATCACGAAGGTGCTTAACAATTTCCAGGTATGTTCCGAAGATGACCAGGCCCTGCCAGTCAGGGGGAGGGTTAGAGGTGTCCGGACCCATGCCGTAGTTAGTGATAGGGAATCCGATAAGGTTCATCCGGTTGACAGCGAGCCTGGACATCTGAGCCATACGCTCGTAGTTGAAGTGGGTCTGGAAGGGTTCAATGATGTGAGGACCACCCTCAGTGCTGTCGAAGAGGTCACCGAACATCCAGGAGACAGCCTCTACGACAGATCGCTCAAACGGGTTAAATCTGTCATAGAGCGGCATCTGGTCAAGGACCTGAAGGTAGTCATCGAAGCTGAACTGGACGTTGTTGACTGCGTAGGTCCATTTGGCGTAGAGGACACCACGGTTATTGGTGAAGCTTGGACCAATGTCGAAGTAGTACTTCCCTACGTCTTCCCTCTTGATATCATCCGGACCAAGGGTGTCTACCAGTGTTCCGTTACCATCCTGAACTGGAGATTCTAAAGCATCCTTAAACCAGATCTCAAGACTGATTGATCCAGGGTCAACGTCAACAGAGTTAGATCCGTCGAAGACATTGATCCCAACATAGCCAACACCGTGCTGGGACACAAACTTTCGTACCAGAGCTTCGTCAGATATTTTTGGGGAGAAAACATTAGTCCCGCTGGGTTGAATCGGCACGGACTTCTCCTCTACGGCGCTCTGAAGATTATCTCAAGGTTGGCTGCCTGCTTATTGCCCGTAATATCGTTGTGCCACAAGAAAGATGAACGAGTAGCGTCGTGAAACACCAGAACCGAAAGAACGTCTCCTGCCGCGAACCGATAGTTGAAGTGGATTCTGTTGCTTTGCGGCTGACCAGGTTGTGAGCTTGCCCCCCAAGGATTTACCGGTGCTCTTGTGTATTGAGCATTCATGCGGTAGATCTCCTGGCTATTGACCACAACCTGCATGAAGGAGAACTCGTGATAGGTCCTGTTTGGGTCCCAGTGAATTTCTGCCTTGACTTCGTAGACCCCTGACTCAGGTATTTGGAATCTGCTATATGAGTTGTCGGCAACCGTAAAGAATCCAACCCCACCATGACTCCATCGATAGTCTTGGAGGATTCTTTGAAACTTGGCCAGGGGCTTCGATCCACCGTTGTCGATCCTGGTGATTTCTTGTGAACTAGTTGCTTCTGCCCTAAGGACAGGGGTATTGGCAACAGGGAGAAGTTGCCATGTCGGTGCATATGCTGAGTTGGGCGTTACGCCGTCAGGCAGAAAGGGAGGAACCAGTCCCCCTATGTGAGAGTCGTCAATCTGAATGCCGTTACTGGTACTGACGTAGGAGACGTAGCCTTGTGTCGTATTGACCCTTGACCATACCCGAACGCAGTTACTGTCCGTCTCATAGATCATCATGCCAAAGGCCGGATTCTGGGGACGAGTAGTAGTAGTGCAGATCTGGAAAGGCTGGTTGATGATCGATGGACCATTGAAGTCGTGAGTATGGTCTGCTCTGGCCGCTTGCCTTGGGCCAGAGGTTATTTCGCCGTTATCTGCCGCATTTCGTGCAGCCAAAGTGTGGTGAATAGAGGCGAGGGAGTAGTCTGTGTCGGCCAGTGCCTGACCGGCAGTGATCGCTGCACTCAGTGCAGCGGTATACCCAACCGTAGATGTGTTAGGGAAAGAAGTTAGTGTTGACTGTACTGTCGGTAGGTTTCTTTGGTGGGTATTTGCCCAAAGCAACTGGTTACCGTGGCGAGTACTTCCATCCCCAGAATGATCATGATCCTTAAAGGAGGCGTTTGCCTCCAGTGCTTCGATTGCAGCACCCAGGTCATGATGACTCTCTACATGGTTGCGTGTAGAGGTTCCTGCCTGCGATAGAGGAGTGCTCTCGGGGAGACTAGGCTCATTGAATATGTCAATCCCGCCATTGTCACCATTAGGGTAATTGATCCCGATCCCCACCGAGGTTCCTTCCTAGACAAGGACTTACGAGGTGAAGACACCCTTGTACTGCGGAGTACCGGCAAGGTAGGCAGCATGCTGAGTAGCCTGGTTGGCAGCCGGGGTCCTGGTCTCTGCATGCAGGGCTGCGGCCTCCACATTGGCCGGGGCCAGACACTGAAGGACATCGTTAGGCCTGACCTGATTCGTCTCAGGCGAGAACTGCCCGAATTGACGAACCTGGGAAGCCAGGTTGAACTGAGGTGCGTCGATGAGCGACATGGTTTATCCCCCTTTAACTTTCAGCCGTGGTAGATCGAAGCGCGGTCATAGAAGTCCCGCAGCCAGTCTCCCTGACGAGAGACGTTGACGTAGTTGGGACGCGAGCTAGGCCGGGTGGTCCCCTTGGCCTGGGCACGAGTGACAGCAGAGTCATTGTAGGCAGTGACACCACTGGCAGGCGGGTTCTTCAGTGCCGTCCAGATGACAGAGCCATATGCGGTAGAGAACTGCTTGGTTTGATAGCTCGCAGTGAGCAGAACTGGATCGGACATAACTTACCCCTTCCTGGTAGGTTCGATCTTCACATTCGACACAGGGACGAATGTCCAGGTGTCCTTCCCATCTTCGCTCTTGCGAAGGGTAGGGACGTATTTACTGGTGTCGGAAGTGTGGGGCGGGCACAGCGGGGGAGTTCCTTCTTTGACCTGCTTGACGGTCTGGAAGATCAGGGCACCGCAAGTCAGGCAAGACTTCTGCTCCAAGTCACCGTGAGAACGGTTCTCCTGCACGGTATCTAGGAGGCCAGCACGCTTGACCTTGTCGGCCTCAAGCTGCTGCTGGACCTGAATCTCAATGGCATCCATCATGTTCTCGTCGGTAGAGATACGGACATCACCGCGAATGATCAAGCGACGGAAGGCTGCTGAGGCAAGTGCAAGCTTGGGTAGTTCTTCGATGTATCCTGGGCTGCCGTTTGGTTCCAGATGAAAAGAGAGTTCGTCCTTGCCGAACTTGTCGTGGACATTGATCCGCATCGGGGTCACGTTCTCGACATACAGGGGACCGTCGTGCTTGCGAAGGTCATTGATAGACATCTTCTTCGGGCCTTCGGTCTCGACCTCTTCCGGAGCATGAGTGTCAGTAGCCATTACTTATCTTCCTTCCTTGGCTATGCGGGACGGACAAACTCTACACTTTTTCTGTTGTGGGGCAAAGAGATTAACAGGTACTAGGCAAGAACCCATGTATTTGCTGAAATCTGAGTAAGGTTAGCTTTTCCGTATTGTGATGGAATTTGAGAAGAGGCTAGTGCCGTGTTCAGCGTAACCCCTGATCCAGCAGAAACTGTCACTGTGCCCGCTCCCAGACGAACCAGGTCAATGGATGCACCTACGGGGAAGGCCACTGATGAGTTAGGTGGGATAGTCACTGTCACCGAAGAGCTATTGTTCAGCGTCACATAGCCATCAGTCAGGGCTAAGGTATAGGTTGTACCGGTTTGTGCATTGACGGTCTTGACTGGAATTGCCCATGCACCATCGCCGCGCAAAAATGTTGAACTATTGGGCGTTCCGGAAGAGCTGACAGCTAGCGTTCCGCTGGTGCTGGGCCACGTCAGAGCCGTATCAGTACCACTTCTCGTGACATGGAAAACGCCGTCCTGAATGTTCTCATGGGTCTCAATATACCCGGCGAAAGAACAGGTCGTCTGGCAAGCATAATTGAAAGTTCTGACTACAGCAGAAGCCTCAGTCTTGATGCCGTTAGTCGCACCGGCAGCAGCACTTTCGTTGATGCTCGTCAGAAGAATCTGAACGGCCTTGCCCCACACATGGACGCCGATGCCTTTGTTTTTGGCAGCCGTGAAACCATTGACCGTGACACCGATCAGGTAGCTACCCCAGTCGCCGATATCCAAAGCGTTGAGCGTATTACCTTCAGAGCCACAAGCATTCAGTGTCAGGTCGCTCGACGGGCCAACGATCTTCCAGCCATTCTGGCTGTTACCGTCAGCACCGCAGGCAGACCACACCGAATATCCCTGCCACGGGATGTTCCAGCCGTTCAACGCATTGCCGCTGGCGAAACAGGAATTGAACGTACAAGTCGTGCCGCCGCCAAGTACGCTAAACCCGTTGCCGCCGTTGCCAATTGAGTTCGCGTTGAAGAACGTAGACATACATACGGTCTGAAGATAGATCCCGTCGCCGCCGAAGTCACGCACCACCACGTTCGACATCGACATGTTGAAGTTCGACGCACCAGAGCTTGCGAGGTTCACGCCGATACCGGAGCCGGAACCCGGCCCCTGAACCATGATGTCCCGCAGGCTGAACCACTGCGTGCCACCCGT